>Ga0315909_10001823_pt1 | contig 28127 bp, 41 predicted proteins | sample LakEriMetagenome_11_FD_203527 | JGI IMG/M metagenome (GOLD analysis project Ga0315909, IMG submission 203527) | Freshwater fungal communities from buoy surface, Lake Erie, Ohio, United States - Buoy 2 MA125 | ecosystem: Environmental > Aquatic > Freshwater > Lake | place: USA: Lake Erie, Ohio... | reverse complement strand
ACGGGGATAGGATAGCTACTGCATTCGTGGTAGGGGAGAAGGGTACAATAGTACAGTGCTTTTCATCTAGGCACTGGGCCTATCATTTAGGGATAGATTCCCAGGATTTCTCTGCTCATGGATTAAAGTACCAGAATCTTAATAAGCTATCTGTAGGTATTGAGATATGTAACTGGGGCCCATTGAAGCTAAAGGATGGTAAATTCTACAATTACGTTAAAGGAGTAGTAGATCCTTCCATGGTAACTACCTTAGATACTCCATACAAGGGGAATAAATACTGGTATAAGTATACAGATGCACAGATAGAATCTACTAGGCAGTTAGTAGAATATCTATGTGATACCTATGAGATTCCTAAGGCCTACAGATCAGAGATATTCAGTATAGATAAGGAGGCATTCAAAGGCACCCCAGGTATCTATACTCACAATTCAGTAAGGAAAGATAAGGCAGATATTTACCCATGCCCTAGAATGATTGAAATGCTACAAAACCTATAGTACATGAGGAGTTTAATAATTATTTTGTCGCTAATTTATACTATATTTGCGACATCCTGCTCAGCTCCAAAGAGAGCACAATGGCATTATAAGAAGGCATTAAAGAATGGCCTGCAGGTGGTCCAGGATAGTGATACTATCAGGATAGCTACTGTGGATTCATTCCCTGTGATACACAATGATACGATTATATGGGAGAAATATATCTCATATCGCGATACGGTGATAAAGTATAAGAATATCTATATACCACGTACCAGATTCCAGGAAAGGATCCTGTATAAGGAGAGGGTAAAAACATTAAAGATTAAAGGGGATACTCAGTGGAAAACAGCTAAGGCTAAGCAGGTAGTAAAATACAGATGGGCGTGGTGGCCTATTGTTATTGCATTCTTTTTAGGTATCTTTCTGCGTTTCTTAATTCAAAAAGGGCTCCTGGATAGGATAGCTCTGCTATTCAAATTATGAGAAAACGATTATTTTACGACATTGAAACATCCTTTAATGTCGGAGTATTCTGGAGAACAGGATACAACCTAACCATTAACCCAGGGGATATCATTCATGAACGGGCCATTATCTGCATCTGCTATAAATGGGAGGGTGAGGAGGAGATCCACAGCCTAACATGGAGTAAGAGCCAGAGTGATAAGAAAATGATTGAGCAGTTCGTGAAGCTCATAGCTCAGGCGGATGAGATAGTAGCACATAACGGTGATAGGTTTGATTTGAAATGGATACGTACAAGAGCTCTAATCCATGGTATTAATGTTATGCCATCACCTAAGAGTATAGATACGCTTAAATGGGCTAAAAAGTACTTTAATTTTAATAGCAATAAACTTGACTACATAGCTAAGTTTCTAAATGTAGGGGCTAAGATGGAAACGGGAGGCCTAGATCTATGGAAGGATATAGTATTCCGTAAAGATCAGAATGCCCTGGATAAGATGGTAGCATATTGTAAGATGGATGTAGAGGTGCTAGAATCAGTATTCCATAAACTAAATGCATACACATTAGCGAATCATAACTATGCAGTACAGCATGGGGGTGATAAGTACGAATGTGCTGAATGTGGAGGTACTAACCACCGGTACAATAAGAAGGTAGTAACTACTGCCGGCACAGTTCATCATTGGCTGCAGTGCAGAGATTGCAAAAAGCACAATAAGATTAATCATCTGGTATTCACTAAGTACCAGGAATACATCTATAAGAAAAAAAATATATCTTAGTATACGTACGGATATCTCCCGTACACATCAGGCTATCTCCTTATTTTTACTGAGATTATCCCCTTATAGCACCCATAAGTGCAGTAGTTTATCCATTTTATTACCACTTATAATGTGATTATCACGTTATTACCCTTATTTTAAGACATTTTCACCACAATTCTACACTTATAATGTGAGTTCCTTATTTAGAATCATTCTAAATTTGTGCATAACTAAAAAAAATGTGCAAAATTATTTGCAGATACGAAACTTTTTGTATCTTTGTCAGGTATTAACAATTAAAAACCACGTTATGATAGACACAATTAAAAGTTACGAGCAGGAATTATGGGCTGATTATGTAGAGCTCAGAGATGCATTCGGAGCATTAGATGATGCTACTCAAAAAGCATTTAGCCAGTGGATGGTGATGGATGAATTATTAACCCGATTAAACTTAAATGATGAAAAATAAACTACTTGATGACATTTTCTCTGCCCTATTCGTGGCAGTACTTCCAATTATTATTTACCAAATTTTAATACTGATAATATGCTAGTAGAATTAACACATGATACAGCCTACTTTGATTTTGATGATATCCATGGTAGCTGTGAATTTAAGATAGTGAATATCACTGATGAGGATTATGAGCTGGAGCTAACTAATATCCTATCTACTCAGGTGATAGGTGAGGTGGAGCTGGATTATATCCTAACAGATGCACAGATGGATGCACTGAATGAAGAGATAAAAGAATGGATTAATGAAACTGATATGATCAGGGAGATGCAGGATCCTATGAATTTTTTTGATGAAGATGCGTGGAGGTATGATGTTTAGAGATATATCAGAGATGGCTAGATGGTGGTCCAATCAGTCATTTGCAGGAGACAAGGGCGGCTCCTTTAATTTCGCCCTATATTTAGAATACTTAAAATGTAAGAACTCATGTACAGATTACTCTACTATTATGAACAAAGGCTCTCAGAGAGCTACGAATTCCCAACTAAAGCCCTCTGCCATTGGCAACTTAACCAATTCAGGGCAGCAGGTACTCACATTTACGGACACTTTGTGATTGAGAAGATATGAGACAGGATAAGATACTTGAGATACTTTACCCATACGTTCCTGCTAGAGCTCTAGCTGATTATCTAGGATTAACTGTATCACAGGTATATAATAGAACTTACAAAGTAGGAATTAAGAAGGATCCAAAAGTAAAAAAAGCTATTAACCGGGCTCTGATATTAAATGCAGGTAAAGCTACAAGGTTTGAGAAAGGTAATGAATCATGGAATAAGGGCAAAAAATGTCCAAATTTACTCCTAACCAATGCAGCCAAAACTATGTTTAAGCCCGGCAGGAAACCACATAACACTAAAGGAGATAATGCCATGAGCATCCGTACAGATACCAGTGGGAGAAAATACTACTATAGTAAGTTAGCTGATAGTAAATGGGTGCTAACTCATAGATTGATATGGGAGCAGGCACATGGGCCCATTCCTGCTAAGCATATAGTGAGATTCATTGATGGTAATACCATGAATTTAGATCTAACTAACCTGGAGTGCATTCCAATGAGTGAGAATGCTAACCGTAACACACTACATAGATTCCCTGATGATCTAAAAAAACTAATCAGGCTTAAAGCTAAATTAAACAAAACAATAAAAAACAAACAAAATGGCTAGAAACAAAATGAATGATCTACGTGATCACCTCTTCGCAGCACTGGAGAGATTAGATAATGATGAAATGACAGCAGATGATCTGCAGAAAGAAATTGATAAAGCACAGGCCATTAGCAGCCTGGGGAATGTGATCATAAATTCTGCTAAGATTGAGGTGGATTTCATGAAAGCTACCGGAATGATCTCTACTACATCAGATCTATTCAAAGGAGTGAATGATCCTAAAAGAATAGAAGGATGAATCAGCACAAAATATACAGGGTGCTAAGGCTCATGCAGATGCTACAGGAAAAGCCCAGGACAGTGATGGGAATATCCAGGTACTTAGGTACCAGTGAAAGGACAGCCTATAGATACCTACAGCTTTTTATAAAGCTAGAGATGCGAGTAAAGAAGGATAAGTTTAATAAATACTTTATAGAGAAAAATGAAAATACCACAACTTAAGAGAGTATATCTGATAATTGAGATACTCAATGATCTAGAATTCCATAAAACCAAAGATATCCAGGCTAAGATAAATGATAAGATGGATGCTAACTACTGCAAGAGCCAAATAGAGAAGGATCTATACTGGGTTAAATGGAATTTAGATATGGAAAATTATCAGGCAGGTGCAGAAGGAATTAGGCTGCATGAGAAAATAGATTTTTTTGAACGGTTAAAAAATTACTTACAATGAAATACACAAAATACTACAGAATATGGATGGAGGATACAGTAGAGCCTGAAGGTGGCACATGGTGCTACATGGGAATGAGTGAGGATGGATACCTATGGCAATTAAACTTCCATGATCCAGAGAATGAAGAGCCTGATACATTAGAACAATACCTTGAATGGGGATATAAAGTAGAGCAATTATGAGAGGAGAAATAGATGAGACTGTGTTCAAGTTAACACAGCTACAGAATGAGGATGTATGGAATATCATAGAATCATTCCAGCTCAACACTAAGAGCAGGAGAGAGGATGTAGCATATAAGAGGTACTACCTGTACAATTTCCTGTACAATCACCGGCACATGACATTCAGTATGATAGGTAAATTCTTTAACCGGGATCATAGCTCTGTGATACATGGAATGCGAGAGCATCAGTACTGGTACAGCAAAAAAGATTCAAGGTACCTTAAGTACATCCATCCACTACCTGATCTAATTAAGGCAAAGAGAGATGATATAGGAATCTTTGATGTGAACGTGATGCCCTTATGTGATGAGGAGGCCAGGATCACTATCACTGGGAATATACCACCAAAGTTATTAACAAAGTTCGAGGATAAGATGAGTGCATCTGATTTAATTAATATCTTTGAATCACATAATTTTTTAAGGGTTAATACAGGAGAAGGGGGGCATTAGCTCCTCTTTTTTTTATGCCAATATGACGATAGGACAAAACTCCTTATATACCTTCCCCTTACTATGTACCTATTTTTATCTGAAACTTTGGAAAATTTATCGTCATATCGTCATGAAACTGCTGAAACCTAATCCTGTATTGAGTTACAGGCATGACGATAACTTTTTTTTATTGTCATATATTGTTTATTAAACGTCATTTATTATATTTGCACTATGTATAACCCCACAATTTCCGTTTTCAGGAGCCTATATAGCTCTAAAGAAACCCCATTTAAGCTAACAGCACATGAAGTATTCAACAGGATTAAGAATGGGAATCCTGATATAATAGCTAAGATCAATAGAATTCGAGCTGGAGATTCAGAAGGTAAGAATAAACTGATGGCTATAATGTTTAATGGCACCTTTAATGAGAGAAAGGATGATGGCCTAGTAGCTCATTCAGGGCTATGTGTATTAGATTTCGATAAGTATCCTAATCAGAAGGTACAGCTCCAGGAACGGAATAGGCTAATGGAGTGCCCGTATGTGTATATGCTATTCACCTCGCCATCCGGTAATGGGTTAAAGGTGGTGATTAGAATACCTGAATCAGATAAGTATGAGCATAAGAGGAGATTCGAGGCATTCAAGGAGTATATTAATAGTGATTACTTTGATGTAGCTAATAGTAATGTGAGTAGGGTATGCTTTGAATCCTATGATACTGATGCATACCTTAATGAATTCGCTGAGGTATTCACTGATATATCCCAGGATAAAGGATATACAGTTACTGAGAGAATCCCAGTGCTAGCTATCACCAATGAGGAAAGGATAGTAGAGCTGATCATGAAATTTAATCATGGCAGTTTTGATGAAGCCAGGAATAACTGGATATACAGGGTGGCCTGCTGTATGTGTGAGTATGGAGTGGATGAGCATACAGCCAATGAATACCTGCAGCAGTATCATCAGCCTGATTTTACAGCATCTGAGATAATGATAGCTATAGGCTCTGCATATAAAAGAGCATCATTCGGAATAAAGTACTTCGAGGATATCAGCACAGTTAAGAAGGTAAAGATAAAGCTAAAGGATGGTATCAGTGAGGAGGAGATTCAGAAGCAGTTAGGAGTGCATAGTGGTATCATTGATTCAGTTAAGAAGGAGGTGCAGAATGTGGATGATAAATTCTGGGAGCAGGATGGGAATAAGATTAAGATAGTGCCGCATGATTATGGTAAGTTCCTGCATAAGCATGGATTCGCTAAGTACTATCCAGAAGGCAGTAAGAAGCCTACATATGTATACATTCAAGAGAATAAGGTATCTGAGAGCTCAGTAGATCTGATTAAGGATTTCGTACTTAACTATCTCAAAGATAAGGAGGAGATGGATATATATGATTTCTGTGCTAAAAGCGTATACCTGTTCACTGAATCCCATCTTAATATGCTGGAATCCATTGATATGAAAATACTGCAGGATACCAGGGATGTTAGTTATATCCCATTCCTTAATGGAGTGGTGCAGGTTACTAAGGATGGAGTGGAGCTGATTAGTTACATTGATGTGGATGGATACATCTGGAAGGAGCAGATCATTAAGCGAGATTTCACTAGGTTACCATCTCATGATAATAACTTCCAGGATTTTGTACATAAGGTATCAGCCCAGGATAGTGAACGGATTAAAGCAATGGAATCCACACTGGGATATCTGATACATACATTCAAAGATAAAACAGATCAGAAGGCTATCATTTTTAATGATCAGGAGATAGATGATAATCCTAATGGAGGGAGTGGTAAGAGCCTAATGCTAACAGCTATAGGTAACATCCGAAAGATTATTAAGATAGATGGTAAAGCATTCAATCCATCAAAGAGTGATTTTGTATATCAGAGGGTGAATCTAGATACTCAGGTACTAGCATTTGATGATGTTAAAAAGCATTTTGATTTTGAGCAGTTATTCTCACTTATCACTGAGGGGATTCCTGTAAACCGAAAGAATAAGGATGAGATATATATCCCATTCGAGCGGAGCCCTAAGATAGTGATCACTACTAACTATGTTATCAGTGGAGCTGGTACATCCCATGACAGGAGAAGGCATGAGATAGAGTTTTTCCAGTACTTTAATTCCCAACGGAATCCCCAGGATGAATATGGTAAGCTATTATTTGATGAATGGACATCCAGTGAATGGGCTAATTTCGATAACTATATGCTGAATAACCTACAGATGTACCTGCAGAATGGATTGATAAGAAGTAAGAGTATCAATGCAGATGCTAAGAGATTCATTCAGAATACCTGTAAAGAATTCTATGATTTCGTTATGGATGGGAATATAACCTTAGCTATCAGAAATTATAATAAGGCATCCATGGAATCATTCCAGGCAGATACTAATGGATTTAAGGATCTAGATTCTAGAAAGTACTTGAAATGGGTGCAGGCCTATGCAAGTTATAAGGGATATAAATTTACCCGGAATAGAGATCAGCATGGTAGGTACTTTGAATTAACCATAGAGAAGGAATCATAACCTATAAGATGAAAAAAGAATATAAATTGTTAATGCATGAGTTAAAACTGCGGAAGTATGCAATAACCCATCCCAATTACCCACCTGATTATATACCTAAAACAATGTACAAAGATTCAACAGCTAACGGATTAACTAGAGCTATATGTGATTATATTAACTACCATGGATACCAGGCCGAAAGGATTAATACCATGGGAACAGCAAGAGAAAAAAAAACTACAGCCGGTAAAGTGATAGGAGTAACATGGACAAAGGGCACAAGCACAGCAGGATCTGCCGATATATCTGCTACCATTAAGGGCCGTTCAGTTAAGATAGAGGTAAAGATAGGGAAGGATAGGCAGAGTGATGCACAGAAGAGATACCAGGAGATGATTGAAAGGGCAGGAGGTACCTACTACATAGCTCGAAACTTTGATGATTTTGTAGATTTTTTTAATGAATTTGTAGCAGTGAATTAAATTATTTATATATTTGTAAAAATAAAACCCAAAATTATGGCAGTTAGAAAAGACAAAACAACAGGAGAGTTAGTAATTTGCAATACTCCTAATGAGGAGGTAGTACCTCAGGCAGTAAGCCTTAACATCTACCAAAAGCTGCACCTAGCTAAGCAGTCAATGGGTAAGGTAGTTAAGAATGCTACTAATCCCCATCTGAAGAGAAACTATGCAGATATTAACAGCATCATTGATACGGTGGAGCCTATCCTCCTGGATCATGGCCTGCTATTAATTCAGCCTGTGAAGGATGATAAGGTATATACTATAGTGGTGGATGTAGAGAATGGTGATAGATTTGAATCATTCATGACATTACCTCCCATCACAGATGCACAGAAGTTAGGAGGAGCTATCACATACTTCCGTAGATATACGCTAGTATCTTTGCTATCCCTTCAGGCAGTGGATGATGATGGCCATGAGGCATCTAGAGCTCCTAAGGCTAAACCATCACTGGATGCTGAGAAGTTCGGTAAAGCACTTAAAGCTATTGCAGATGGGAGATACTCAGTAGATGAATTGAAAGCTACCTATTCATTAACCAAAGAGCAGGAGGCACAGCTATGAAATTCAGAGCATCACAATTAGGTAAGTTAATGACATCCTCCAGGAGTAAGGGGGATGTATTAAGTCAAACAGCTAAGAGCTATATCATCCAGAAGGCTAAAGAGGATTTCTATGATTACCGTACTGAGTTAACTAATAAGTATATTCTCAAAGGTATTCACCAGGAGCAGGATTCTATTGATCTACTGAATGCTGTTAGATTCGAGGCATACAAAAAGAATGAGAAGAGAGTAGAGAATGAATGGTTATCCGGATGCTGTGATATTATCACTGAGAATCTTATCATTGATATTAAGAGCTCATTCTCACTGGATACATTCCCGGCTACTAGCTATGAGCTGAAGGATCTAAATGATTATGAATGGCAGGGTAGGGCCTATCTTTGGTTATACGATATGCCTACCTTTGAGCTCTGCTATGTGATGGTATCTACTGCTGATGATATTCTGAGTGATTATGATAGCTATGCCATCCATAAGGTGGATCATATAGATCCTGCTAAGAGAATCACCTCTATCAGATTTGAGAGAGATAAGGAGCTGGAGATTCAGATGGCTGAGAGGCTAATTGAGGCTACAAAGTTCTATAACGAAGTATTAACACAATTAAAAAATAAGTAAAATGACTAGAGAAGAATTCTATAAACAGGCAGTAATTAGTGCCATGCAGGGCCTATTGGCTGTATTTGGTAACTACAGTGATGGATTAATTGATAATCCAGTAGATCATACTACTAACCTAGCTATCCAATATGCTGAAGCATTAACATTAAAAGTTTATGGTGAGGAGATTGTATGGCCTAAAGAAAGAGTATACTAATGAACATAACCCACGAACAAGAGCCCATTCAACAGGAGGATAGTATCCTGGTAGCAGTCATGGCTAAGTACTATGAACGGAGTAAGCGAGGCCAGGCTAAGTATGGTACTAACCTAGATAGAAAGGATGTAGATTTAACCGGATGGCTTAACCATCTACAGGAGGAGCTAATGGATGCTACTCTATACATTGAGAAACTAAAGAAAATAACTAGTCATAAACAGGACAAAAACCTATAAAAACATCCTTTATATGAAACAAACAGCAGTACAGTGGTTAATTGAGCAATGGCCAATACTTGAATCTCAAATACCTGAAAGAATTCTAGAACAAGCCAAAGCAATGGAGAAACAGCAGATATTATATGCATATGAATGCGGATTTTTTGATCCACAAAGCAATAAGGATTTATTTCCATTGGAAGGTAGTGAACAATACTATACAGAAACCTATGAAAGCAATAATTGAATTCAACCTCCCTGAGGAGCAGGCAGAGCACTACTGTGCCATTAAAGGGGCTGATATGCTTAATGTACTATGGGAGCTCAAGGCAGAGCTGCGTAGTATGCTGAAGTATGGAGAGCTACCAAAACAGCAGTATGAGATAGTAGAAAAGATACAGGACTTTCTATTCAGTAGCTTAAATGATAACGACGTAAACCTAGATAAATGAGATATCCTATAATTTTCCTATCAGCTCTAGTGATTGAGATATGCAGTACCTTCTATATCAGATATGTATCTGAAGGGAATGCTCCAGGTATGATATTCTTTGCTGCCATTGGTCCATTCTTAGGGCTCCCATTCCTGGGATACATGATTGAGGCTAATAACTGGAATGAAAGAATACTGAATGCAGTAGCACTGAGCTGTGGGTACATTGTGGGTACAGTAATAGTAATAACTTTAATAAAATGATTTTAGCATTAACAATTTTAATAACCCCGGCTATAGTTTGGGGATGGATAAGTACAATTAACTACATAATATACATAAAAAACCATGAGTAAATTCAAAGGAGAGGTAGTGTTCATCACGCCAACAACGTCAGTTTCTGACAAATTTAAGAAGAGAGAGATAACCCTGAAGAGCCAGGATGAGTATCCACAGTACGTAACATTCCAGCTAACCCAGGATAAATGCGATCTAGCTAACAACCTAAAGACAGGTGAGGTAGTAGAGGTAAGCTATAACCTGAGAGGCCGTAGATGGGAGGCACAGGATGGCACTATTAAGTACTTCAATTCTATTGAGGCATGGACCATGAGCCTGAGCTCTAAAGTAGAGCAGGCACCTATTGATAAACTTAAAAAATCCATGGACCTTGAGAGCAGTGACGATCTACCTTTCTGATAATCAGAATGTATCCGAATGGATGAGAAAAGAAATCAACAGTAAATTGTGCAAAAGGTACAAATTAACACATCTAGCTGAGGATATGAACGTTAACTATGCGAAGCTGTATAGATTCATGAGAGGTAAAAATGTGGGGAGTGAGATATACGATAGCTTTTTTAGAGTATATTTACGCCACAATTATGGAATGGATCACAAAAATAGCTAAGCACCATACTGAATGGGTTAAGATAGTTAATTCATTTGGTGAGGATTTCTATGCAGAGGATATAGTGCAGGAGGTATACCTTCGCATTATGTCCTATTGCAGTGAGGAGCAGGTTATAATAGATGGACAGGTGAATAGGCCCTATATCTATTTCGTGCTAAGGAATACCTACCTAATCATGAATAGAGGCCAGAAGCCTATAATCACGTCAATGGATCAGGCATACAACATTAAGGCACCTGAGGATATAATAGATATCACTGAGGCCTATCTAAAGATCCAGGATAAGATAGATAAGGAGGTGAATGCATGGCACTGGTATGATCAGAAGCTATGGAACATCTACCGGGAATCTGGAATGAGTATCCGTAAAATAGCTAAAGAAACTACCATAAGCCCGAAGAGTATATTCGTTACCTTAAAGCACTGTAAGGAGAGAATCAATACAGCAGTAGGGGAGGATTGGATAGATTATAAGAATGGAGATTATGAATTAATAGATTGATATGAATTATATATTAAAAGTATTAGAACAAGAGCTAGAACGTAGAGAGCATAGAGCAAAGGAAAATTTTAAGATTATGCTAGATCTAGAACGTGAGAATATTAAACTTAAGGAGCAGATAAAGATTCTTAAGAATGATCTAAGAGAGCTCAGTGATTATGCAAAGCAAAATAACATAGTATAATGGCAAAACGTAAGACAACAGCTCCAGTAGAGGAGCCCATCACCTGGAATATCGGGGATGCAGTAGAATCAGTAACTGAGGCTACAGGGATTAAAGCAATAGTTAAGCATTTAGTAGGGGAGGATTGTGGATGTAATGAACGGAAGGAGGCACTGAATGAATGGGGTGCTAAGATTCAGAATAAGATATCTACACTATTCCGTAGAAATAACATCCATCCATTAACCCAGGAGGAGTATGAATACCTGCATGAATTCTTTAACAGGCCTAAATTATCCATGAAACCATCTGAGCAGTATAAGATGCTAGAGATTAACAATAGAGTATTCTCACAGAGGATACAGTATACTACCTGTGGATCATGTGTGCAGTCAATGGTGAATCAATTAAAACATGTTTACGATGCCTATTCCCAAACCGAAAAGTAATGAATCTCAAAATGAATTCATGCAGAGATGCATGGGTGATGAGAAAATGATCCAGGAATATCCTAGCGAGCAAAGAGCTGCTATATGCCGTAGCTCATTTGAGGAGAATCTAGCTACTACTAGAGTATCATTTGATTATGATGGTACATTGAATAGAGCAGTGGGAATCCGTAAAGCTATGGAGCTGGTAGAGAAAGGAGTGATAGTGTATATCATTTCTGCTAGAGATTCAGTTAACTTCATGCTAAAGATAGCTAGAAGGGTAGGGATTCCAGTAGAGAGAATTTACGCTGTAGGGAGTAATGAGAAAAAGATAGAGCTAGTTAAAAAGCTAAAGATAACTACTCACTATGATAATAATATAGATGTGGTTAGAGCACTACCTGGAGTAGGGGCTATGATCTGAATAATCAGATTTTATTAACAATGGATGAAATAGTAAAACAAAACGGAGGCAGGAGGCCAGGAGCTGGAAGGAAACCCAAAGCTGCAGAGGTAGCTCTGGCAGAGCAGATGGATAAGGTGGCACCATGTGATCAGATCCTAAATGCACTATACCATAAGGTGCTAGATGGAGATACTGCAGCCATAAAGCTGTGGTTAAATTATAGGTTAGGGATGCCAGTTCAGAGAGTGGAGCAGGAGACAAAGGTGGATATCAATTCATTTAACATAAAGGATGTAGTAGAATTTAATGATACGCCTAAGCTCGAAGTATAGTAATTTATTCAGGAGTGATAGCAGATACTATGTGATCACTGGAGGTAGAGGTAGCTCTAAATCATTTAGCGTAGCTGCATGGGTATGCCTGCTATCATTCGAGCCAGGGCATAAGATACTATTCACCCGGCAAACCATGACATCAGCCCATATATCTATCATTCCAGAATTCAAGGAGAAAATAGAGCTCATGGGATTAGAGGCCCATTTCGAGATAACTAAGAGTGAGATACTCAATAAGACATCAGGCAGTGAGATTATATTCAGAGGTATCAAAACTTCATCCGGTGATCAGACAGCTAACTTAAAATCATTACAGGGAATAACTACCTGGATAGTGGATGAGGCAGAAGAGCTAACAGAAGAGAATACCTTTGATAAGATTAACCTATCCATCCGTAGCAGTAAAAGAGATAACAGGGTGATACTGATCCTGAATCCATCCACTAAGGAGCATTGGATATACAAGAGATTCTTTGAGGATAGAGGGGTGCAACCTGGATCTAATACTGAGAATGGGGATACCTGCTACATCCATACAACGTACCAGGATAACATAGCTAACCTACCGCAGTCATTCCTAGATGAGGTGGCTATCATGCAGGAACGGAGGCCAGATAAATATCAGCATACTATTTTAGGTGGATGGTTAGATAAAGCAGAAGGAGTGATATTCTCTAACTGGTCCATAGGGCTATTCCAGAATATGGGCTCTGTAGTTTTTGGACAGGATTACGGATTCTCACAGGATCCTACTACGCTAGTAGAAACATCCATTGATACCACAAATAAGAAAATATACCTAAGATTGCACCTGTATGAGAAGGGCCTAACCACCTCCATGATAGCGGATATCAATAAGAGTAGAGCAGGAGCTAACCTAATCATAGGGGATAGTGCAGAGCCCCGGTTAATCACTGAGCTGAATGCTATGGGGTGCAATGTTATGCCTGCAATTAAGGGGCCTGATTCAGTGAGCTATGGTATCAGCCTGATGCAGGATTATGACCTGGTGATAGATGAGGGTAGCATAGAGCTGATTAAGGAACTGAATAACTACTGCTGGTTATCTCAGAAGAGTAAAACCCCAATAGATAAATGGAATCATGCACTGGATGCTATTAGATATGCTATTAGTTACCAGCTCGAAAATCCAAACAAAGGAAAGTACTATATAAGATAATAAAAGAGTTAAAGTAATTGTTTAATTAAAGGTAGATAAAGCAGTGAGAATGAGAGCATTGAGATACGATACTACAAATGACAGTAATGTGAGTTATTAGTATATGACAAATGATCTCAATGAAATGATTGCAGTGGTCCAGGCATATATCCTGGATAAGAAGGGGAGAAAGGTACAGATTGTATTCAATGATGTACGTAGATTCTCTGATCATTTTGAGATGTTGAGGCTGGCCTACCACCACGTAATAAAAGAGAATGAAAGTAGACATAACCGTACCTGAATCAATAGCTGAGATTCCATTAGTTAATTATCAGAAATTCCTAAAAGTACAGGAGAATTCTGATGATCAGGAATTCATAGCTCAGAAAATGATAGAGATATTCTGCGGCATAGAGCTGAAGGATGTAGCTAAGATTAAGTACAATGATATGAATAACCTGGTAGAGCACTTCAATAAGATATTCAGTGTTAAGCCTGTATTCTATCAGAGATTCAAATTAAAGGAGATGGAGTTTGGATTCATCCCTAACCTGGAGGAGATTAGCTGGGGTGAGTATATTGATCTAGAACATCACATGAATTCATGGGAGGATTTCCACAAAGCCATGGCTGTGATGTACAGGCCCATTACTAAGACGTACAAAGATAAGTATGAGATAATGCCATATACAGGTAGTGAGGAGTGGCATGATCTAATGAAGTATATGCCTATGGAGATAGCAATTTCTGCGAGGGTTTTTTTTTACAATTTAGGGAACGAGTTATTAGGCAGTACAGTGGATTATTTGGAGACATTAACGAGCAACAAACAGAGCAGAAGGCAGAGGAGGATTTCTCAGAAAGAGGGCAATTTACTAAACAGTGGGGATGGTATTCTAGCATATATGCAGTCGCTAAGGGAGATATCTCAAAGTTTGATGAAGTTACCGGATACCAATTACATAAATGTCTCACTTACCTCACCTTTGAAAAGCAGAAAAACGAAATTGAACAAAGAGAAATAAATAAAAGAATAAAGAAATGACAGGATATTATACGCTAGTAAAAGCACTTAAAGATCACTTTGATAATGATGTGCTAGTTAACACAGTTACCAATGGGGATATATTTGATGTGGATATAGCAAAGCAGACAATTTTTCCCCTGGTACATACAATGGTTACACAGGCCCAGTTTGAAGCTAACATCCAAAGATTCACAGTTACTATATTCTGCATGGATATCACTGATGCTGTAAAGGTGGAGGATGATACTAAATGGGAGACAAAGGATAATACTAATGATGCATTGAATTCTACACTACAGATTCTGAATAGAGCCTATCAGATGTTACTGCATGGGGCCCTGCATGATTTGAATTATCACGTAGAATCTACTCCTACCTGTGAGCCATTTACTGAGAGATTCGAGAATAACCTAGTAGGCTGGGCTATGACCTTAGATATAATTTGCCCTAATGATATGACCATCTGCTAATGGATCAGCAAGAAACATATGATGAGCTAAAGAAGTTCAGGGATTACGTAGTTAAGCAGGCCAGAGCTAACCTAACTAGAGCAGGTAAGAAGAGCAGTGGAGCCCTGTATGAATCCATTGATGGTGAAGTAAAGGCAATGCCTAACAGCATAGGGATCTACTTTGAGATGGAGGAGTATGGAGCCTACCAGGATAAAGGGGTGAATGGTGTGCAACGTGGATGGGGATCACCGTATAAATATACTACTAAGATACCACCAATGAAAAAGTTGGATGGATGGCTAGTAAGGAAAGGGATAGCTCCTAGGGATGAGAAAGGAAAGCTACTGCCTAGAAAGAGCCTGCAGTTCCTGATAGCTCGAAGCATATTTCTGAAGGGGATTAAACCTACTCTATTCTTTACTAAGGCATTCGAGGGGGGTTACAAAAAGCTACCAGATGAGTTAATTAGTAAGTATGGGCTAGATATGGAGGAGCTCACATTAGAGGCATTAGATCAGATAATAAAAGCTAAAAAGAAATGATAAGGATATTCACTAGATCACCGCATATAGTATCAGTTAATGATGTATCTCAAACAGGCAGTAAGATAGAATTATATATCTATGATGGGGCTAGTAGTGGACCTCCTACTCAGCCTACGTATACATTGAGTAAGTTAATACCTGCTACCGGGGTTACTGAGAATCTGTATAACATCAGCCCGTATCTGAAGGAATACCTGAAGCATAAGGTCAATGGGATGAATTATAATACTGTGAATGATTTTACTGAGTTTGATGAATATACCTATGTGCAGTATAAAACATATAATCTAATAGGAGGTAGCTATATCCTGGATCAGACAGTTACTGCTAGGTGCTATGATGGATACGGATACTTTGAGGAGCTCACTAATGTAGATAGAGGGGATATCCTACTAGGGGATGGCACTAAGCATTATTACTGGTATGATTCTACTAATACTCCTGCTAGTAATGGGGCACATAGAGCTGGAATAGTTACTGCATTCCTGGATAGAGACTGGTCGGTATATCGGCAGAATCTACTCACAGGTGCTAGCCAGATTAACACGTACACATTGGCAGGGGTATATGATTTATTTAGAGTATTCCCATTATACTACAGTGCCGGGAATCTCATGCAGATATATGATGATTTGAACGTGCTACAATGGGAGGCTACATTCATCCCTAAGGAGGAGTGCAGATATGAGCCCATGACTATTGATTTTCTAAATAGATTCGGAGGATGGCAGAGGGAATTCTTTTTCAAGGCATCACAGGAGCTGTTAGATGTAACTAACACTACCTATAATCTAATGATGAGTGATGTGTATCCAATGACATTAAGCGAAGGCCAGAGAGGAGTATTCAATGCTAACGGGATACGTAAGTATATCATGAATACTGGATGGGTAGATGAAAGCTATGGAGAAGTTATGCAGGAGCTCCTACTCAGTGAGAGAGTTATATGGGTAGATGGTACTAAGAGAATCCCTGCAAAGGTGAATACTAAGAGCATTAATAAGCAGAAAAATATCAATAACAAAACTATCAATTATCAAATAGAGATAGAGCTCGCATTTGATGTGATTCAAACAGCTATATAATGGATAGGCAGGTAAGAGTATTCATAGAGGGTAGAGCATTAGATCTATTCAATGATGAGCAGATACAGGTAAGTACTAGTATTCAGAATGTAACTGATATCAGTAAAACCCATACGGATATGAGCCAGTCATTCACTGTGCCTGGTACGTCTAATAATAACCAGATATTTGAACACTTCTATGAGAATGCTGTAGATGGCTCACTAGATTATGGCCTGCGTAGAGATGGCTATATTGAGATAGATCTAACCACATTCAGAAAGGGAAGGATATCCCTGGAGAAGGCTACGGTAGTTAATGGCAGGGTGCAGGATTATACCATTACATTCTATGGGGAGCTAGTTAGCTTAAAGGATAAATTCGGGGATGATAAATTAAAGGACCTGGATTATTCAGCATATGAGCATAACTGGACCATGGATGAGATAGTAGATAGAATAGATGGCACCTATCCTGATCCTGATGTAGCATGGCCATTGATCACATCTAACAGGTTATGGGAGTATGATGGAGCCCAGGCTAATTATACATCTCCTAACTATGTAACAGGTACTACTACTAATAATGATCTACATACAGGTAGTGGTGCTATCAATCCTAAAAATGAATTATTCCCTGCTATCAGATTGAATACCATCATGAGATTGATTGAGCAGAGGTATGCCATTACATTTAATAGTAACTTCTTTTCAGATGAGAGATTCACTGCAGCCTATCTATGGTATAAGAATAAGAATGTACCTAAATTCAGCTCAGCTCCACAGGGGATAGATATCACAGGTTTGAATACCTCATCCTTTACTAACTATGATTTAACCCCATATGTATCCTACATAGATAACAGCATTAAGTTCGTATATCTACCAGGTGCAGGTGCATCTTATCATCAGATAGATTTTATTCCTACATCTATAGCAGGTACAGGAATCACATGGTATATAGATGTGTATAGAAACGGAGTATTTTTTAACACTATTGATTGCCTAGATTTTACTCCATCCGGTAACATCCTAAGCACTAACGTATATGGCCTAGATGAGACGTATACATTTAAGGTAAGGAGTGAGCAAGCTACTAACATTGATATGTATGTTAGGCATTCATTCCTGTACTTTGGTGCTACCATGGTAGATTATTTTGAGTATACTACCAGTACATTGATATTCGTATCAGGTACTAACCTAGCCAGTGCAGCTCCAGATATGAAAATAGCGGATTTCTTTTCTGGAGTGCTGAAGGAATTTAACCTAATATGTGAGGCTACTGCATTGAATGAGTATACAGTGGAGCCATTACTAGATTGGTATGCTACAGGTAGAGTATTCGATATCACTGAGTATGCAGATGTGAGTAGTGTGGAGGTAGCTAAGGTGCCATTATATAAGAGGATAGCATTCAAGTATCAGAGCAGTGAGAGTGCCATGAATAAATACTACTTCCAACAGTGGAGTAAGGAGTATGGTGATACTGATTACCAGTATCCTTATGATGGCCCTGAGTTCGTGATACAGCTACCATTCGAAAACATGATGTTTAATAAATTCACAGGAGAGCCATTACAGGTAGGATATTGTTTGAATAGCTCACTGGCTCCATACATCCCTAAGCCATTGATATTATATAAGTATAGTACTGTGCAGTATGTAACTAAGCAGATACACTATACTGATCCTGTAGCAGGGAATAGAACATCACATGATTATACCATGTTCGGCCAGGATTTCAAGGCATCTACTGCTGTAGATTACTCCTTAAATTTTGCACCTGAGACATCTACCTACCATCTCTATCCAATTCAGCAGAGCCTATTTGCCACATACTACTTTCAGTACCTATCCAATTTATACAACGTAAAGAATAGGCTCACTACATATAAAACCATTCTGCCTATCTCATTACTAACAGGATTAAGAATGAATGATAGGGTGATCATTAGAGATAAGAGATATATCATTAATGATTTGAATAGTAACCTAACTTCGGGTGAGGTTACCATGAAGCTGTTAAATGACTTCATGCCAGTTAGCCCGGATGATATTATACCACCATTACCAGAAGGATAAAATATGTTACATCACATAATACAGATGCTAAGCATCACTGAACACTTAGGAAAGAGTGAATTAATAGAAATAGCAAAAGGAAAGTATGCCATTAGAACCGATATAAAGGGGGTGTACAAAGCTAAGCAACGTGAGTTATATATGAGAGATGGCAGAAAAGAGAACAATAGAATTAGAGGTTAAGGATAATTCCAAGAGCCTAAAAGCTCAGCTAAAGGAGGCACAGGCTGAGGTAGCTGCATTAGCTGATAAGTATGGTGCTACATCCGTACAGGCTACGGCTGCTGCTAAGAAAGCTGCAGAGCTAAAAGATAGGATAGCTGATAGTAAAGCATTAACGGATGCATTTAATCCGGATGCTAAATTCAAATCATTCACCGCTACATTGAGTGGAGTAGCTGGAGGATTCTCTGCTGTTCAGGGAGCTATGGGATTATTAGGAGTTGAGGGTGAGGAGGTGCAAAAAACACTTCTAAAGGTACAGAGTGCCATGGCTATCTCACAGGGGTTACAGTCATTAGGGGAGGCCAAAGATAGTTTTATAAATTTAACTGGAGTAATAGGTGATTTCGTTACTAAGTTATTTGCTAAGAATGCTGCAGAAACAGCATCAGTAGCAGCTACCACAGCATCCATAGCAGCTAAACAAACTGAAACAGTAGTAACCACTGAGGCAGCAGTAGCACAGGAGGGATTGAATACTGCTATGGCCATGAATCCAATAGGAGCAGTAGTATTAGCATTAACAGCATTAACAGCAGGAATAGTATATTATATATCTACTACTAAAGAGGCGGGTGATTCATCTGATGATCTAGCAGAAAAACAAAAAAGACAGGCTGAGCAGTCAAAGAAAAATAGAGAATTTGTAGCTAAAGAAGGAGTAGAATTCTTTAAGCTCGCTAGCCAATTAAAACAAACAAATGCAGGTAGTAAAGAGAGAAGTAAATTAATTACCGATATAAATGCTAAATATGGCACTACTTTACAGAACTTAAAAGATGAGGCTGGATTTCAAAGAGCTATAAATGATGAGATAAGAAATTATATAAATGTATTAAAATTAAAATTTAAGGCTCAATCACTTAATGAAGCTATGCAAAATAACTTCAATAAGCAGCTTGAATTAGAGGGTAAAATACAAAAATTAAATATTACTATACAGGCAGAATCATCTATGCCAGGTAGGCAGGCTGCAGTAGCAGATGCTAAGAAAAAACAGGCAGAACTTCAGCAAGAGTTAGATGCTACTAAAGGTAGATTTGATGGTTATGCTGGAGCATTACAGAATGCTGAAGAGAGAATGAATAATCTCACGAATGGAGGTACTAAGTTTGCTGAATCTAATAAAAATGTAAAAGATTCAGTTAGTGATACTGCTGAAGAGGTCAAGGATTATGCTGCAGATCTAAATAAATTCTTAGATGCTATTGAATCAGATAGACAGGGAAGAATAAAAAATGCAAGAGAGAAAGAATTACAGGAGGCTGCTAATAAATATGATGATTTAACGCTATTAGCCGATAAAGCAGGTAGGGATACTACACAAATAACTGAGCAGTATCAGAATGATATAAAAAATATCAATGATAAGTATGATGCATTGAACATGAGTAACATGAAAGCATCAGAGGATAAGATATGGAAAGATGAATTAGATAGGAGACAGCTCGAAATAGATTTTATTACTGATGAAGAGGAGAAAAAAGTAGCAATTAAAAAGCTAGCCCTGGATCAGGATTATGTGAATCTTCAAAATGCATTAGATAATAAATTAATAACTGAGGAGGAGTATCAAAATTTAAGTGCTGCTGCATTCATTAAGTATAATAAGGCATTAAATGATAATCAAGTTAGTTCATATGCGAAGGATATAGCTGATAAAAAATCTGCATATGAGCAGAAGGCAGCCCTAGAAATGCAATATGTAGATATAGCTAACCAGGCAGCCAATTTAATTAAGCAGATATTCGGTAAAAGTAAGGCAGCACAAAAAACTGCTGTAATTATAGAGAGTGCTGCAGGTATTGCTAAGATGGTGATCGCTAATAAGCTAGCCAATATAGGTGCATTGGCTACTCCTCAGGCTATTGCATCCAGTGGGGTATCTGCTGTTCCAGTGATCGCAGCTAATAATATATCAACAGCATTAGGAATAGCTGCTAACGTAGCTGCTACAGCTAAGGCATTGAAAGAAATAGGTGGAGGAGGCTCTGCTCCATCAGGGCCATCTATAGGTGGTGGTGGTGGTGCTTCAGGAGGAGGCACAGGAGGTGGAGTAATGGCTCCTAACTTCAACGTAGTAGGTAACAATGGGCTGAATCAGTTAGCTCAGTTACAACAGCAGCCAATTAAGGCATATGTGGTAGGAGCAGAAGTAACTACTCAACAGGCACTAGATAGAAATAGAATAACAAACGCTACATTATAATGAAAATAATTGAATTGATCCTGGATGAAAAGGATAAAGAGATGGGAGTATATGCTGTATCCGTAGTAGAGGATCCTGCCATAGAGGAAAACTTTATCAAATTAAGTAAGGAATCTATAGAGCTAGCTACAGTAGATAAGGAAAAAAAGCTACTCATGGGGCCTGCATTGATTCCTAATAAGCAGATATATAGAAAGAATCCTAAGCATGGGGAATTCTATATCTACTTCAGTGAGGATACAGTGAGAAAAGCCAGTGAAATGTTTTTCATAAACAGCAACCATCAGAAGGCTACCTATGAGCATGATAAAGAAATAGATGGAATGACTGTAGTGGAATCCTGGATAATTGATAACCCTGAAAAAGATAAGAGTGCAGCCTATGGATTCTCACTACCTAAAGGTACATGGATGATAAGCATGAAGGTTAATAATCCGGATGTATGGAAAAAAGTAAAGGATGGCGAAGTTAAGGGATTCAGTATAGAGGGATACTTCGCAGATAAGTATGAGATGGCTATGGAAACTTCTATGCGTAAAACTATGGATGAGGAGAAGGAATACCTGATAGAGCAGATTAAGAAGGTACTAAAGGGCCAGCAGTTAGAAGAGGAGAGCTATAATGATTACCCATCTGTAGTTAGAAGGAATGCACAGAGAGGCATAGCATTGAATGAAAGAAATGGGAATAAATGTGCTACTCAGGTAGGTAAGATTAGAGCACAGCAGTTAGCTAATGGTGAGGCAGTGAGCATGGAAACCATTAAGAGAATGTACAGCTACCTATCCAGAGCTGAGGTATATTATGATCAGGGAGATTCAAATGATTGTGGATATATAAGCTACCTACTATGGGGAGGTAAGGCTGCATTGAATTGGGCTAAATCTAAAATAGATCAGAATGGCGAAGGTTAAAGCATCCACAGGAATATCATTTGTGAGAAAGCCCAGGAAAAAAAGGCCAGGGATTCATTCTAAATGCAAGGCATCCAATATGAAAGGGGCTAGAAATTACATTAAACTATATAAAGGACAAGGAAAATGAGTAACGTAAAACAAAGCAAGAGCTCACCTAAGGGTGGCAAGAGAGGGTGCCTATGTAAGGATGGGAAGTATTCTGCTAAATGCTGTGATGGATCACTGCAGGCACAGGGTATTGGAGATATCACTACAGATAATCCGGGTAACATCACTAACATAGTACAGGTTAGGCAGATTAACTAAAAATGGAACAGAGTATTAATTAATGAGTTATACATAAAAAAACATGAAAGAATCAATTTTATCACGTATCTCTGCACTTCTCGGAATGGAGAAGGTGGAGCTGGCATCCATGAAGTTAATGGATGGAGTAACTGTACTAGAGGCTGATGCATTCGAGCCAGGTATGGAAGTATTTATTGTTACTGAGGATGAGCAGCGTATTGCTTTACCTGTTGGTGAGTATGAGCTAGAGGATGGCAGAATGTTAGTAGTAGCTACTGAGGGAGTTATTGCTGAGATTAAGGAGAAAGAAGAGGAGCAAGCTCCTGAGGTAGAGGTAGAAGTTGAGGCTCCTGAAGCTCCTGAAGCTGAGGCCCCAATGATGTCTGAAGAGGCTCCTGCAGCTCAACCTAAAAAGATAATCAAATCTCAAGTTGAGGAGATGTTATTCAGTAAAATCGAAGAGTTAAAGGCAGAGAATGAAGCATTGAAAGCACAATTATCTGAGCAGCCTGTAGTAGAAGAGGCACCAGTAATTGATGAGCCTGCTGCTAAGCCTATAGCTCATAATCCAGAGAAAGAGAATCCTACAGCTAACTTCCAGTGGGGAGCTAACAGAAGAGAATCTACTATGGATCGTATCTTAAATAAATTAAACAATTAATAAAACAAAAAACAAAAAATGGCTACTTCAATTACAACCACTTATGCTGGTGAGTTTGCAGGGAAATATGTATCTGCAGCTCTATTATCTGCTCCTACCATTGAGAATGGTGGAGTAACTGTACTTCCTAATGTACATTACAAGCAAGTTATTCAAAAAGTTTCTACAGATGCAATTTTGAAAAACTCTAGCTGTGCATTCTCTGATCTATCTACAGTTACATTAACTGAGAAAGTATTAACTACTAAAGATCTACAGGTGAATTTAGAGTTATGTAAGAAAGATTTTTTCTCTACATGGCAAGCTGCTGAGATGGGATTCTCTTCATTCAAAACTTTACCTAAATCATTCGCTGATTTCGTTATTGCTCACGTATCTGATAAAGTTGCTGCTAACGTTGAGACAGCATTCTGGACAGGTGCTACTGGTACTTCTGGATCATTTGATGGTATCTCTACTTTAGTTGCATTGGATGCTGCACTTCCTGTAGCTCAGGAGGTAACTGGTACTACTGTAACTGCTTTGAACGTAGTAGTAGAATTAGGTAAGATTGTTGATGCAATTCCTGCTGCACTTTATGGTAATCCTAACCTACGTATCTATGTATCTACTAACATTGCTAAGGCATATGTACGTGCATTAGGTGGATTCTCTACTGTATCAGGTGCATCTGCTGCTGTTACTCCAGGTACAGGGGTTAATAACCAATCTACTCAGTGGTACAATAACGGATCTTTGAGCATTGATGGAGTTGAGATTTTCTGGGCACCAGGATTAGCTTCTAACACTGCTATCGCTACTACTACTGATAACCTATTCTTTGGTACTTCTATCTTATCTGATATGAATGAAGTTAAGGTTATTGATATGTCTGATATTGATGGATCACAAAATGTACGTGTTATCATGCGTATGGCTGGTGGTGCTCAGTATGGAGTTGTTGAGGATATCGTAACTTACGGTATTGTTAACTCTGCTAACTAATATAAAATAATCATGGGGAGTGGGTAACTGCTCCCCTTTAATAAAAAATAAAAATGGCTTGTATAATTTCAAACGGACGTACCGAGCAATGTAAAGATAGTATATCTGGAATCCAGGCTATCTACTTCATTAACTTCGGTAACTTTAACCCAGATCCTGTAGCAGGAGGTGGGGATGTAACTTATGATACTACTCTAGGATTTGAGGATCAGATCACTGGTATTGCTTTATCACCTATTGCTCCAGCATTAACTTCAGAGATCTATAAGTATGAGTTAAAGGGGCAGAATGGATTTGATACCACTGTTAACACATCACGTGATAATGGTACTACATTCTTTACTCAGACATTAACTGTACAATTAAAAAGACAGGATCCTGTATTCCACAAACAATTCAAGATCTTAGCTTATGGCCGTCCACATATTGTGGTACGTACCAATGGTAACCAATTCTTTTTAGCTGGTCTATACAGAGGATGTGATGCTACTGCTGGTAGTGTTAATTCTGGAGTTGCGTATGGTGATTTTAATGGTTATCAATTAACTTTTGAAGCCATGGAGGAAAAGCCTGCCAATTTCTTAGATTGTACTACTGAGGTTGATTTACTTACTTTGTTAGGGAATCCTACTTTAGTAACTGCTTAATAGCGTTAAGGGGTTTTCGCTATATTGGGAGGGGGGCATTAGCTCCCCTTTCTTTTTAGAAACAATTTTTAACTTATTGAGTTATATCTATATGATAGTAGTTAGCACTGATTCAGTTAATCCACAATTCTTAAAGTTCATTCCTAGAGAGAGTACTGTGGATACTATGTATATCACAGATGAGAGTACTAATATAGAGGTACCTGTGGTGATCATTAACTATACTCCAGGTGATTATGCTGATGAGATAGAGGTAACATTAAGCTGTATTGAGGGGCACTACTATAGAATGGTATTAAAGGATGTATCCGGTGATGAAGTATACAGGGATAGGATATTCTGCACTGCTCAGGTAGCTGCTAACTATTCACCTAATGCACAGGGGTATGTATCTAATACCACCACAAATGACTTTTTAATGTACTAATATGGATAATATACACGTAATTAATCTAGCAGCCTATCAACCACCTGTAATAAAGGAATCTAAAAGAGATTCATGGGTGGAATATGGGGAGGATAATCAGCACTTCCAGTGGTTACTAGATAGATACATCAACAGCACTACCAATTCTGCAGTGATCAATAACGTAGCTAGATTAATCTACGGTAAAGGATTAAGAGCTCTAGATGCAGGAAAGAAACCTAACGAGTATGCACAGATGATGAGCCTATTTGAGAAGGATGATGTGAGAATGATGGCCCTAGATTTCAAAATGATGGGGCAGTTCGCTATCCAGGTACTATACACTAAGGACCATAAAAAGATAGCTAAGGTACATCACATCCCTGTACATCTATTAAGAGCTGAGAAATGTAATGAGGAGGGTGAGGTAACAGGATACTACTACTCCGATAACTGGGGTGATATTAGAAAATTTGCACCTAAGAGAATAGCTGCATTCGGCACATCTAAGGATGAGATAGAGATACTATACGTTAAGCCCTATTCAGTGGGGATGAAATACTATTCCTATCCAGATTACCAGGGGGCCCTTCCATATGCCGTATTGGAGGAGGAGACATCTGATTATATGATTAACCTGGTTAAGAGCTCATTCAGCCCTAGCACTATCATTAACTTTAATAATGGGGTGCCATCTGAGGAGCAGCAGCAGATGATAAAGAGTGATATCATGAATAAGCTAACAGGCCCACAGGGTGATAAGTTAGTGGTATCATTCAACACATCTAAAGAAACTGCAGCTACCATTGAGAATATGCCAGTAGAGCAGGCTCCTGAGCTGTATAAATACCTATCTGAGGAATGTGTACGTAAGATATTAATAGGTCATAACGTAACATCTCCGCTATTATTTGGGATAGCTACTACTACAGGATTCAGTGCTAATGCAGATGAGCTCAAAAATAGTGCTATTCTATTCAATAACATGGTAATTACTCCACTTCAGGAGGTGATGCTAGATGCATTCGATAAGATTCTAGCCTATAATGGCATAGCATTAAAGCTATATTTTGAAACATTAAACCCATTAGATGCACAGGGTGATCTAACTACTACGGATGAGGCTACTAAAGTTACTGATGCTATCAATGTGATGAGCCCATTAGTAGCTAACAAGGTGCTAGAATCAATGACAGCAGATGAGATTAGAGCATTAGTGGGATTGAAACCTGTACCTGTACAGCTAAAGAAAGAGGATGTATCTGATGAGGTGCTATATAATGTACTAGATAATCTATCAGGGGAGCACAATGATGATGATGAATGGGAGCTGGTAGATGAGAGAGAATGGTCCAATAAGAATGACAGCACAGAAGAGTGGGCTACTCGCATGATTAAGCCTAAAGAAACTATCCTGGAGAAGTTAAGCGGATTCATTAAGAGTAATCCTAATGGATTCAGCTACCTAGATAAGAGTGTATATAAGGTAAGATATAGATACTCTGAAAGATACAATAAGGATAACAGCCGGGACTTCTGTAAACAAATGATGAGACGTACTAACAATGGAGTAGTATACAGATTAGAGGATATAGATGCTGCAAGTAGAGCAGGAGTGAATGAGGAGCTAGGGCACAAAGGACAGCCATATGATTTATTCAAATTCAAAGGAGGGGTAAATTGTGGACATTTCTGGACTGAGCAGCTATATAGATTAAAGAAAAATACTGATGGCACCTATCGGCCTGATAAAGCACTGAGCTCATCTGAGCAGGTAGCATCTATTCCTAAGAGCTACCTACCTAATCCAACAGGATCAGGAGATGCTAATACTCCTCCGATAGATATGCCTAATAATGGACATCACCCAGATTATAATAAATAATGGAAGCACTATTCATAACAAGACAGGATCTAGTTAAGTTCACAGCTACCAATGGTAACGTGGATACTGATAACTTTATCCAATGGATTAAGGTAGCACAGGATATTCACCTGCAGAATTACCTAGGTACACAGCTATTCAATAAGCTAAAGAATGATATTCTTAATACTGTGAGTAATACAGGGGTACCTACTACTACCACATTAACTGCAGGAGGTACAGGATATACTAACCTAACAGGGATAGCGTGTACAGGTGGTAGCGGTAATGGTTTTGGAGTGGATATAGTTACAGCAGGGAATGCAGTAGTATCTTACACTGTGAGCACTGCAGGTACAGGATATACTGCTGGAGATGTTTTGACTATTGCAACAGGTAATAATAATGCTACTATCACTATCAATGCCATTGATGAGATTCAGGTACCATATAGTACACTACTTAATACCTATGTTAAGCCATCCCTAATACATTGGGCCATGGTGGAATACCTACCATTCGCAGCATATACAATAGCTAACAAGGGGATATTCAAGCATACTAGCGAGAATGCTAATACTATTGAGAAGGCAGAGCTAGATCTATTGATTGATAAGCAACGGCAGATAGCTCAGCACTACACTGAGAGAATGATTGATTATCTCTGCTTTAATAATAACCTATTCCCAGAATATAATCAGAATTCTAACGGGGATATGTATCCAGATACTAACAATTATAACATAGGATGGGTGCTGTAAAAAAGCAAAATAGGCCGAAGCCTACTAACGTAAAGAAACTACTAACTTACTTAACTAAGAATAATGGCAAATGATTAAGCCTACTAAATATCCAATGAGCCCGGATGATCTATCTGATCTATTCGGTGAAGCTGTTAACCAGGGGAGAAATGGTAAGCAGGATACATTGGTATCAGGTGATAATATCAAAACAATTAACGGAGATTCTATAT
>Ga0315909_10001821_pt1 | contig 28148 bp, 20 predicted proteins | sample LakEriMetagenome_11_FD_203527 | JGI IMG/M metagenome (GOLD analysis project Ga0315909, IMG submission 203527) | Freshwater fungal communities from buoy surface, Lake Erie, Ohio, United States - Buoy 2 MA125 | ecosystem: Environmental > Aquatic > Freshwater > Lake | place: USA: Lake Erie, Ohio... | reverse complement strand
CTCGGTATCAGAATGAGATTTAAACTTTCTATTTAATAATTTTTTTCTTAGCTCTTTAAAATTATAAATCTCGCCATTAAATACTATTATATTACCTGTTTTATTTGAAATGAAAGGCTGATTAGCTTTATCTGATAGATCAATAATTTTTAAACGATTATGAAAAAAATATATATTATCAATTTTTATGTATGAACTTTTGTCCGGACCTCTATGTTTTTGAGAATTAAGTATTTTTTTTTTTATTACTGCAGATAATATATTATTTGATTTAGAAGCATAAACTAAGAAACCACACATATATATGAACCTTAAATTCGTAAGAAATATTTAAGCTAAGATCTATATATTATTTTTGCCAATTTATAATCTAATTCTGAATTAATATAAAAACCAGATTTTTGATCTATCAAAATATGACCAATATCTTTTGTATTTAATTTTTTTTGATTGCTTAACAAGATTTTTTTGTGAAAAACTCTTAAATTTCCTGTTTCTGAATAAATTTCATTACTTTCCAATTTTAAAAATTCACTATTACTAATTTTTTCTAACCCTTTACCTTTATGTATATAATAATTTTTATCTTCTTTTTGAACCCCAATAACTTGCTTTAAGTTAAAAAAATTAATTAAATTAAACGCAGAATCAATATCGTCAGAATTTAAAAATGGTCCTCGATAATTTAATTGGTAAACAAATGTAAATTTTATTTTTTTCTTTAAAGCATATTTAACACATTGCTTTAATGTGCCTTTAATAGACTCGTTAAACATACCTAACGATTTTTTTCTTTTATGATAAATAATTTTTTTATTTTTACGGTAAATTTTTCTTATATAATTCAAAACTTCATCATCTGGTGAGCTAACAATAAGACAATTAATATTCTTATTTTTTAAAAAAGTATCAATAGTGTAACTAATTAATGGTTTTTTTAAAAAAGAATTTGAAAAAATAGTATATTTATTTATTTCTTTTCCTCTTATGGGAAGAATAGCTATAGTTTTTTTTTTTATAATATTAACTTTATCTAAAATTTTTGATCTAGTTTTGTGCAACAGAGAATGATTTGTAGTCAGACTTTTGTTATGCTTTCTATAGTAAAATAACGGTTCGTTTATATTTTTAACTTTGTAATTCTTTACAAAATTTAACCACAAATATAAACCATCTAAACAATTAAACCTCTCATCATATCCACCTATCTGCTTTAATAATCTTGTTCTGATCATTGTACATGCTCCGTGTGCATACTGATCATATATTTTTACTTTATTAAAATTGTGTCTTTGAACTTTATGAATAATAAGACCCTCTTCGTTGACTTCATAATAGTCAGGAAAGACTAATCCAACTTTATTATTGGAATCTAAAAATTTTACCATTTTCATTAAAGCGTCTTTATGAAGCCAGTCGTCCGCATCTAATCGTATTATATATTTCCCTTTTGCAAGATTTAAGGCAACATTATTTGAAATGATTAAACCTCTATTTTTTTGCGCTATATAAATTATTTCAGGGTTTGTAATTAAAAATTTATTGATTATTTTTTTTGAATTATCCTTTGATCCGTCATCTATAATTATTAACTCAAATTCTTTAAAAGTTTGCTGCAATACGCTAAGAATTGATTTTTTTATATAATCTCCATAATTATAATTGGTGATATAAACAGTAACTTTAGGATTTTTCAATTTTATACTAACTTACTCCAATCCATCTGAGTTTTTGGAGAAAAACTTTTTATTTTTTTTTTAATATTAAATAATTCTTTTTTATAAAAATTAATTATATCGTACATATTATAAGTATTTATTCTATTTTTTTTCTTCATGTAAAAAAGGAATTTCTTAACTTTAATAAAATCTTTTTTTGTATCAATAGTTAAGGATAGTTTATTTTTATGAGTTTCTAAAATTGGCGCTGTTGCAACCTTAAATTGATCAATATTATCAGTGATATATTTAGTTAAATATTCTGTATCTTCTGGATACTTGATAATTTTATTTAACACATCCAGTAAACTCTTTGAAAAAATTTCTGTCTCTGTGCCAGAAGGTAAAGATTTATGATCTGTATAATCAGCGTTAAGTTTCAAATGATGTTCAATAGCCCCATCTAAATAAAAAGGATCTATTAATATATCATCTCCAGTAATTCTGACAATGTGATCACATTTTTTTTTGCTAACTGCTTCTAAAACTCTTTTTAAAACATTTAAATTATCGCCCCTAAAAACTTCAACATCATTTTTTTTACAAAATGTTTCTATCTGATCATCTTTTATATTTGTAGTGGTACAAACAATAATTCTGTTAATTTTCTTTGACAGTTTTACTCTTTGTATTAAATGACCAAGCAGTTCTAAGCCGCAAATTTTAAGTTTCCATTTATTTGGTAACCTTTTAGAATCTGATCTTACAAGTATAGTGGCAATAATATTTTGTTTTAAATGTGAATGCAGTATTTTTTCATCTTTTTTTAAATTAACGATAAATTTTTTTCCTAGAATATTTTTAATATCTGAATTGTAATTATGAAAATTAATTGAGCTTGGATATCTTTTCATTTCTATATCGTTAATTTTTAATATATCATTTATTTTTATTTTTTTTTTTGTAACCCAAACTTTTTTTACCTCTTTAGAATATTTTTTTTCATTTTCACTAGATTCCTTAAACTGCAATAAAAATGTGTGCTCGATGTTTCTAATAATTTTTACAAAATCGCCGAATTTTTTTGGTTCCAAAGAAGAATAATAATCTATGCCTTTTTCACTTCTATTTAATGTAATATGTTTTTCAATAACCTTAGCTCCAAGTCCTATTGCTAATGTTGGTAAAAAATAATTAAGTTTACTAGCTCCAGATGTATGATCTTGATAACCCATAATCACGTCTTTATTAAATTGATTTTTTAAATAAATAAATTTATTAAAATTCACATCATAAATCGATGTTGGATAAGCTTGAAATCCATGCATCAATATTGGTATTATTTTTTTTTTTTTTAATAACGAAACTGAATGCGCAATCTCTAAAAAAGATGATCCTCCACAAGATAAAAAAACTTTCAATGGTTTTTTTATTGCTGAAATCAATTTTATATTTTCTAAATCTGATGAGTGAATCTTGATACCGGATATTTTTTGATTCATCAAAAATTTAAAAGCTTTAACTCCAAAAACATCACAATAAATATTTTTACCTCGCTGTGATTTAAAAATTTCGATCCATTGGTTTTTAGTAAAACTTTGTCTTAAAAAATGTTTATATCTAGGATGATTAAAAGTTAGTAATTCTTCAGCAAAATAAACTTGAAATTTCACTGCATCAGCTCCATTTAAAAACGCTTCTTTTGCTAAGAAAATTGCATTCTTATGATTTCCCTGATGAGCATTAGCAATTTCTGCGATTATTTCTACTTTTTCAAACAACCTTCGTCCATGCGTAAGTTTCTTTAAATGTACAATTTTTGCATACTTCTATTTTTTCAATATTTCCTTTTATATGTTCGGTCCTTACAAATTCTATATCTTCTGAGCTCCAAATTTCTTCAACTGAATTCACCTTTTTTTTAGGAAAATTAAATTGCTTAGGGATATTAGGTTTCATTAACTGAAATCCTTTTGAATTATTTTCAATTTTTTTTTTTATATTTAAAACTTCATTTTTATTATTAAAAGATAAATCATCAATAAAACCTACTGGATGTTGATTACCCCAATCATAACAACACATAGAAACTATACCGTCATAAGAAATTAACAATCTTTGAAATGGTTGTTCACACGGAAGTCTTTTTTCTGATATAAATATTTCACCGTCTATATTTTTCATTACATCAGATTCTATGTTAATATTTTTAATTAACTCATCTTTAAGTATGGAGCTATTTTTAAAATAATCCAGATTTAGGTCTTTAATTTTTCCTCCTCTTTCCGAATATTGCTTTACAGATATATCATCTACGTAATTTTCAAATAAGTTATAAAATGAATTTTTTTCTTCTCTTGTCTTCTCAGTGAGCACCATTTGAATTTTAGTTCTTGGAAATTTAGAATTTAATTTTTTTTTAATTTTAGAGAAATTGACAATATTAGCATAAACATCTTTGAAGAGATTTTCTTTAAATCTTCCTGGTCTCAGTTCCTGGTATGAAGACTCAGTGCCACCATCAAATGAAAATATTAATGTATCTAAACCACTGTTAATTAAATTTATTGAATTTTTTTCGTCAAGTTTTGTAGCATTTGTATTTATCATAGTTTCTAAAACTCCTGATTGTTTTGCATAATTAATGATTTCTGGTAAATCAGGGTTCAAAAGCGGTTCACCTCTCCAATTAAACTTCATTGATGGTACATTCATTCTTTTAATTTGCTCTATAATATTAAAAGCTAATTCTTTCTTCATGACTTTATCTGGAGTCACTATATGTTGCCTAAAACAATGTGGACAAGCAAGATCACAAACCGCGGCAACTTCAATATCAACGCATAATAGCTGCATATCTTTTCCAGAAGAAATTAATTTATTTATGCAAGTTGACGGCTGAGACCTCCACGAGTTTCTATAATCTGCATATTTTTTTTTAAAAAAATTTAGAATACTTTCTTTATTTTTCAAATCCAAATCTTCAGTTGCATAAATGTAAGCCTTGTTAAACATCATGTTTTGAATCATATAATCATCTTTTTCTTGACTGTTGCTTTTTAAGTACTCGATGGCATATATTCTGTTTGAGCTCATAATAAATCGCTTTTTTTTAATAATTCTAGTGATTCTAAATCTTTTTTTGCTTTTTTATCAATTAAACTAAAATATTTGTCTGCGGAGATGCCGCCTTTAACAAATGGCCTTAAACTTATTAAATTATCTATCTTAATTGTCTGATTTTTTTTTATTCTTTTTTTTAAATAAATTCCCCTTCTAAATGTAGAAATATTATTACTTAAAACTTCATTAGTGGTTGGGTTTTTTTTATAATTGCCACTTAATAGATTAATTGTTTTGATCTTTTTTATAAAATTTAAAACGTCCTTATGTGTTAGTGAAATCTTATGGTCGCGAAAATTTTTATTTAATCTTGTATCAGTGAAATGGAACTCAAATATCTTTGCTCCATAAGTATAAGCAATTTCCAGTGGATATAAATCCTTATGATGATGTGAATAGCCTGTTACGTACCCTAATTTTTTAAGATTTTTAATTACATTTAAATTAACCTCATTTGAATTGGTAGGGTAGCAGGAAGTGCACTGCAAGAGAGAAATATTTTTTTTATTTTTATAAAAACTATTTCTGGATTTAATAAAATTTAAAGTTTTTTTTATTTCTAATAGCGAAGAAAGTCCTGTAGATAGAATAATAGGCTTTTTATATTTACAAATTCCATCTAGTAACTCAAAAGCTGTTAAATCTCCTGATCCAACTTTAAAATAATCTAGTTTGGCATTAATCCATTTTAAATCTTCTAAATTCCAAACTGAAGCTAAATACTTTACAGAACTTTCTTTACATTGATCTGCTAAATACAAATGCTGTTTCTTTGATAACTCAAATTTTTTAAAATGAAAATATCTATCTGGCGAAATTTTTCTATTTACAAGATTTGACCCCCTGTAAATTTGAAATTTTACAATATCAACATTTGATTCAATCGCTAATTTTAATAATTTTTTAGCATAAGTAAAATTACCCTCATGATTTCCACCAATTTCAGCTATTAGTAATGGCCCATTTTTACCTTCCCAAATCTTGATATTTTTTTTTATTACAGCTGCCACTGTGCCTCGCTTTTTTTAAAAATTGATTTAATATCGAATATAATCAATTCTTTTTTTCCAAATTTTTTTATTTTTTTTAACCCAATTTTTCTTATTTTTTTATGCGGGACTGCAACTATTATTAAATCATAATAATTTTTTTTATATATATTATCTAGCAACTTAATTTTAAAATTTTTTAAAAAATCACTTTTATTTACAACTGGATCATAAACTTCTGTCGAATTATTTTTCTTTTTTATTAACTGCAACAACTCTATAGCCTTTGAATTTCTACAGTCTATACAGTTTTCTTTAAATGCTACCCCTAAAAAAAGTATTTTTAATTTTTTAAAATTAATTTGTTTTATTCGACATATTTTAATTATTTCAGAAAAAATAAAATTTGGAATTTTGTCATTTACTTTTCTGCCTGCCGTAATAATTTTTGAATTAAAACCTATTTTTTTTGCTTTATGCATTAAATAATATGGATCTACTCCAATACAATGACCTCCAACTAAGCCTGGCTTAAAATCTAAAAAATTCCATTTAGTTTTTGCTGCATTTAGGACTTGGTTAGTGTTAATATTTAGTTTTTTAAAAAGCATCGCCACCTCGTTCATAAAAGCGATGTTAATATCTCTTTGCGTATTCTCAATAATTTTAGAAGCCTCTGCAGTCTTAATATTTTCAACAGCGTATAACTTTTTATTTATTATTTTGCTGTAAATAAAATTCAAAATTTTTAAAGCTTTATTATTTGAGGCGCTAATAATTTTTATTTGATTCTTCAATTTAAATTTAGAAACTCCTGGATCTATTCTTTCAGGAGAATATCCAACGAAAAAATCTATATTAATCTTCAATCCGCTGTATTTCTCTAATAAAGGAATACAAATATCATCAGTACATCCTGGGTAAACAGTTGATTCATAAATGACAACATTATTAAAATTAAGATTCTTAGCTACTGTTTTAGTTGCCAAAATTAAATTTTTTAAATCTGGTGTATTTTTTTTATTAACAGGAGTTGGAACAGTAATAATATAAATATCACAATTTACTAAATCTTTTTTTCTATTTGTAAAATTAATATTTTTATTTTTTAAAGATTTTTTTTTTACTTCTTCGGTCCTGTCAAAACCAGATGACAATTCCTTAATTCTTAGAGCATTAACATCATACCCGATTACATTAAAACAACTCGATAGCGAAGTGGCCAATGGTAAGCCAACGTAGCCTAAGCCTATTACTGCTATCTTTAAATTATGCATGTAAAATCAAATATTATAATAAAATTTATACCAGCTTATAAAGTTTTTAATTCCAGTTTGTATAGATGTTTTAGGTTCAAAATTTATATATTTTTTTATAAGAGTAGAATCTGAAGTTGTGGATCTAACATCTCCAACAGGTATTTTTCTAAATATTTTTTTTGATACGATACCGAGGTTTTTCTCTATTAGCATTATATAATTCAATAAATTTATACTTTTACCAAAACCTACATTAAATATTTTATATGGAGCAAAACTATTTGCCGCGTTTAAGTATTTAATTTTACTATTGCTCTTAGGAATTTTGCAAATTATTTTAGATAGACAGTTTATTACATCATCAATATAAGTAAAGTCTCTCTTCATATTTCCGTAATTATTTACAAAAATTTTTTTTCTTTTTAAGATAGACTTTACAAAAATAAATAATGACATATCTGGTCTACCCCATGGGCCATACACAGAAAAAAATCTTAATCCTGTTGTTGGTACTTTATAAATATGGCTATAAGAATGCGCCATAACTTCATTACACTTTTTTGTAGAAGCGTAAAAACTCACAGGATGGTCTACGTTGTCTTTTTCTGAGAATATTTTATTTTTATTTCCTCCATAAACACTGGAGCTGCTGGCATAAATCAGATGTTTAACTTTTAAGTATTTAGAAACTTCTAAAATATTAAAAAAACCTAAATTATTATTATCAAAATAATCTTTTGGATTTTTTATTGAATGCCTAACACCAGCCTGAGCGGCAAGATTAACTATGTACTGAATTTTATGTTTTTTACAAATTTTAAGTAAACTATAAAAATTTTTTATATCTAATTTATAAAAAAAAAAATTTTTTTTTTTTATAATTTTTTTTAACCTATTTTTTTTTAAATTTACATCATAGTAACTGTTGAGATTATCAATTCCAATTATAATATTGTTTTTATTACTTAAAAGTTTAGAAGCCAAATGATAGCCAATAAAACCTGCCGCTCCAGTTATTAAGATTTTCATTATATAAATATAAATTATTTAGTACTCTCTTCGCAAATGTTTCTTAATACTTTTTTAATAATTTTATTTTTACTGTCATGTTTCATAATAAGAGAAGAATATTGATTAAAAATATTTTTCCACTTATTATGCTTGTAGTTATAAACTTTATTTAATAAAGGAATAATCATATCTTTATTGGCATAATTTGACCAAAAGGGTCCTTTGTTAGCAAAATTTCCTGGATAACCAAATTTATTAGGTAACAGGTTGTTATGAATATTATTTTTTCTAAAATTTTTATTTAGAGATTTATATGGAAAACAAGCTACTCTTATTCCTTTTGATAAAGCTTCATAACCTAAAGTGGAATCTATAAAAATTACCATAAAACTTTGATTTATTATTTCATAAGTGTTTTGCATATTTTTATATTTTTCATAAATCCATTTCTCTGGACCGAATTTATTTCTAAAAAAATCCTCATTAAATATATCGCTTTTTTTTTTTTCTAAAAAAACTAAATTAATTTTTTTTTGAGAACAAAATTTTTGTAATTCTTTAAAAACAATAACTTCTATTGGTCTAAAAAAAGAAGTTGTTTGAGTAATAAATGTAATATATTTTTTATATTTGTGCTTAATATTTTTTTTCCTAAAATAAAAATTATTTTTAATTGAGCCAGTTTCGTAATATTTTGATTTAATATAAGGTAATAATTTTTTTTTCATTATTTTATTAAAAATAAAAAAATAATCGATTTCTAAATTTTTATTAAAATCATAATATTTTTTTAATTCTTTAAAAAAATTTTCATCTCTAATACCATTCTGAATGCAAATATATTTAGCTTTAGGGTAATGTTTCTTTAGTAAAAAAAATCTGAAGTTATTATCTATAAATGTTAAAACAATTTTAGGGTTTACTGTCATTAAATAATTTTTAAAATAATTCGTCTTAAAATCTTTAAGGCCATCATTAAAAATAGTTATTAATATTATATAAACATTTATACTCTCTTTTCTTCTGTCCAATACCTCAAATTGGGAATCATAGAAAAATAATTTAAAAACATTTAAACCAACTCTGTCAAATATTAAAATATTATTTTTTTTTGGTTTTTTAAAAATAAATTTCATTAACTGTATTAACTATTTATTTCGTCAAAAAATTCTTTGTTAGAAAAATCTTTTTTTACGCATAAATTATTTTTAAAAATATTTACAGCATTTTGAACGCTATTTGAATTCCACCATTCACCAATGTCGGAATAATTATTATTAATAAATTTAGCTGAGCCAATATAACTGTCTTGGATTATTAAGTTTTTTTGTAATAATTTAAAAACACTGTTGACCGTATTTAAATACCCTAACTTTTTGTAATCTACTATAATAATTGTGGGAACATTATTAGACAAATACTCAAAAGTAGATGTTGAAACATAATTTGAAATAAAAATTTTAGTTTTTGTTAAAATATCACTTGTATTTTCAAAATTACTATAAATTTTAATATTCGAGTCTACTAATAATTTTAATTTAGCTTCAATTATTTTATCTATTTCCTTAATATTGCTTGGATATTTTTTTATATAAAAAAATTTTTTAAATTCATTCGACAAAGATTTGTAAAAATCAATAATATTTAGAAATTTTGAGTCTGAAGCTCCCATTCTGTAACGTGAGAAATAAAGTCTATCAACTGTGAGATAAAAAGAGATGTTGGAGTTTTGATTGTATTTAATGCTTTTATTTTTGAGAAAAAAAGAATTAGAAAAACTACGTTTATTATTCCATGAAAGATACTTATCTGCATATTTTTTTTCAACATATCCCATTAGAAAATAATTTGATAACTCGGTTTCGTGGCCGTGTTGAAAAAATATTTTTTTCTTTTTTATTTCAGACATTTCAGCGATTAATATTTTAAATTTATCATCTGTGTGCATTGCAACTGACGTTAATATTTTTTTTATAAATTTTATATAAAAAATTAATTGATTTTTAATTAAATAATAATTTTCTAAAAAATTCATTGGTATAAAATTTTTTACAATTGCATTAAACCCTTTGTCGTAGATATCTTCTTCTTTTACTATAAATTTGTCTCTCATTTTATTATTTTTTTTTGAAAAAAAATAATTGCCGTAAAAAAAATTAATGCTTTTTACAAACAAAATTTTATGTATATTTATAAATAAATAATTATTTTTTAAAAGAAGATCAACTGCAACTATAGGCTTAAAAATTACTATTAATATTTTATAAAAATTATAATAAAAAATATTTTTGAATTTCTTTTTTTCATAATCATTAATAGTAAAATTTGCAGAGTAATTCTTAGATACATTTATATTAAGTAATTTTGAAAATTTTTTATATAAAAATTGATTTAATTGACTTGAAGTTTCAAGGTAATTGACAATACTCCAACTGCTATTTACATTAAGGTTGATATTCTGATCGTTAATATAAATTTTCTTATATTTTTTTTTAATTTTTTTTAAAATATCTATTCTATATTTTACCGAAGATATAATGTGTATTAACCATGTATCAATGATTTGGCCCCAATAATGATCGCTATGATTTGTCCGGTGCACATAATTAAGGGTTTTGGATAATTGACTTCTATATATACTTAATTTTTTTTTAACAAATTGAATTGAATTTTTTGTATATTGATTTTTTAATTGACTTAAGTTGTATAATTCATATTTTTTAGGTATCTTATTTTTATTACTAAATAATAATATATTATTATTTATAAATATTATTTTTTCATTACTTTTTTTTTTTATAAGCGAAACTTGTATTAATTTTCTTTGTTGATGTACCATTGTTTAATTAAAGATGCTTTATTTAAAAATCCAATTTATTTATATTCGTTTGTATAATGCAATTAAAAATTTATAGATCTGCCACCGTTGGAATTATAACAGATAATTTTAAAATGCTAGCTGATCCTTGGTTAGTAGATGGGGAGTATTATGGATCATGGTCACATTACCCATATTTTGACCTTGATAAAAACATTGATGAGATTAATTCATATAATGCAATATATATAAGTCACATACATCCAGATCATTGTTCAGAAAAAACTCTAAAGAAAATTAAAAAAAATATTCCAATTTATATACATAAATTTCATGCACCATTTTTAAAAAAAAAAATTGAGAATTTGGGTTTTAAGGTTTTTGAAATTCCTAATGGAGTCAGAACTAAATTAGCTAATAATTTCTTTTTAAATATTTTTGCGGCTGATGATTGTGATCCCCAATTATGTTATAAATTTACAGGATGTGCAAATTTTAATAAAAGTGCTGGAAGTCAACAAATCGATACTTTATCTGTCGTTGACGACGGTCTAACAAATATATTAAACCTAAATGATTGCCCTTATGATCTATCTAAAAATTTATTACCAAAAATATTGGGAGAATACCAAAAAATTAATATTTTAATGCTTGGGTATGGCGGTGCCGGTCCATACCCTCAGTGTTATGATAACCTAGATTTAAAAAAAAAAAAAGAAGAAGCTAAAAAAAAAGAGCTTACATTTTTGAAAATGGCTTTTAATTTTATAAACGACCTTAAGCCTGATTATTACCTTCCCTTTGCAGGAACGTACGTATTGAGTGGTAATCTTCATAAATTAAATAAATTAAAAGGTGTGCCCACAAAAAGTAATACTTATAAATTTATTGAAAATGAATTAAACAGTTTTAGTAATTCATACAGATCTAAGCCATTAAAAATGAACTATGAAGAAATTTTTGACATAAATAAAAATAAAAAAATAATTAAAACAATACTTAATGAAAAAGGATTAGATAAATATATAAAAAAAAACTTATCTTTAAAAAAATTAGATTATGAGGAGGAAATATTTCCTTCATTTGAGGAAATTTATGATCTTTGCGATAAATCAGTTATTAATTATAAAAGACAATTAGCTGCAAATAGCTGCACACACAATACTAATATTTATGTAAAGATTTTTGATAAGTATATTAAAGTTCCTTATAATAAAGATTCAATAAGTATTGAAAAAAAAATTAATAATTTTACTGATTCAAAATTCTTAATATACAATCTTGATTCAAGACTTCTTAAAAATATTCTTAAAGGACCAAGATTTGCACATTGGAATAATGCAGAGGTGGGGTCTCATATTAAATTTTATCGTAGCTCGGATGTTTATGAGAGATCAGTGTACTGGAGCATGTCATATTTTCACGCTTGATTTAAAAAAAAATTAGTTGAATGTTATTCTAATCCTCTTAAAGAATATTTTCTTTTATCACTTAAGTGTTTGTGATTTTTCCATTTTTGACTTTCTGAATCCCACTCTTTTGGCAAGTAATCTGCGCCTTTTTTTACTGCCCCATGATGACAATTTCGACAACCAGGATCAATTTCTTTTCTTCTTCCATTTTTATGTAAAAATCTAATTTGATTTAATTTGTCCGAGTTCCAAGCCTCTAACAAGGATAACGAATCAAGATTGCTAGTAACAATCTCTCCTTGATAATTTTTTATAGACTTGTTATCTGAACCTTTAATTTTTCCTAATACTAAGCCTTCTTCTTCATTATAAGAACCAGTGCAAGGCAAAACAATACCATTAGCTGATATTACTAATCTTTGAAAAGGAAATTGGCAGGCCCAATTTTCTTTTATCATGGATTCCTCTAGCTTATGATGTCTGTAATCAAGCATTTCGTTCACTGTTATTAAATCCACACCTATATCTAACATATAGTTTCTATATTCTTCAGGATCTTTTTGAATGGCTGGGAAAACAGTGTTTGTTCTTATTTGTGGTTTTTTTAAATTATATTTTTTTTTAAAAAAATTTAGATATTTTATTGATTGAGATACTATTTCAAATGCATCATAACTAGTATTAAGTTTATTTGCTGGAGTTCTGATTTTATTATACTCTTCTTTCATTCCATCTATTGAAAAACTTATCCAACTAGGTTGAGCTAGGACTATTTCTTCTGCCATTTTTTCATCAATTAATTGTCCGTGTGTTAATGAATTTACTTCTAAAATTTTTTTATCGCTCGCATATTTTAAAACATCTGGAAAAGTAATAACTTTATTATTTTCATCAAAAGATCTGTACATGGTGCTTTCGCCTCTCCAGCTAAATGAAAGACAATATACGCCTATCTTGGCAGCTTCATCTATAATAGATCTCACAATTGGCCATGGCATCATTCTTTGAGCGCCGACTATAGAATTTTGAAACTTATCGGTTATTGTATAACACATAGTACATGCAAGATTACATGTGCTGACTAGTTCAATGCTTACTGATAGTGGAAAACTTCCAGGATCAAACTCCTTCGCTCTTCTATACCACTCTTCTCTATATTTATTATAAATTTCTCTGTCTTTTTTGTCTGGATAGATATTTTGAAAGAACTGCTCTTCTTTTTTTTCATCTACAAAAAAATACTGTATTTGATTAACCGGAACCATATCATTAATCCCATTCCATTTTTTCTTGAGTTTTTCTTCACGTGCTCTTAATGTGGCCATATAGATAATATTATATATATTAAAATTTTTAAATTATCAAACTTAATGAACCGAATATGAAAAAAGAAATTTCAAGTTGTTTAATAACTGGTGGGACAGGATCGTTTGGTCAGGCATTAACTACAAAATTATTAGAGGATAAATCATGGAAGAAAATTATAATTTTTTCGAGAGATGAACTCAAGCAATACGAAATGAGAGAAAAATTTAATAACAATGAAAGATTAAGATTTTTTATTGGAGATATCAGGGATAAGCAAAGATTAATTTATGCCTTCAATAATGTTAATGTTGTTTTTCATGCAGCAGCATTAAAACAGGTTCCTTCATCAGAATATAATCCCACTGAATGCATAAAGACTAATATTTATGGAGCAGAAAATATTATTGATGCCGCAATAAATTGTCATGTAAAAAAAATTATTGCGCTATCAACTGATAAAGCTGCAGCGCCCATCAATCTATATGGTGCCTCTAAATTAGTTTCAGACAAACTATTTGCCGCAGCAAATAATATCACAGGAAATAATAAAACTATTTTCTCAATTGTTAGATATGGAAATGTTTTAAATTCGAGAGGTTCAGTTTTGCCTTTGTTTAAAAAATATATTAAAGAAAAAAAGGCACTCCCCATCACAGACCTGGATATGACAAGATTTTTTATTACTCTAACTGATGGGGTTAATTTTGTACTCAAGTGTCTTAAAAGAATGAAAGGCGGAGAAATATTTATACCAAAAATTCCATCTTTTAAAATAATAGATTTAGCGTACGCTATGAATGACAAAAGTAAGTTTAACATTATTGGCGTCAGACCGGGTGAAAAAATACATGAACAATTATTTACCACTAGTGATAACATCAATATTATTGAATTTAAAGATTTTTTTATAATAAAACCTGCATTTAGTATTAGAAGAATTAATTATCACACTACAATATTTGGAGAGATTGGAAAAAAAATTAATCAAAAAATAGAATACAATTCTAATAATAATAATCAAAAACTATCTATTAATGAAATCAAAAAAAAATTTAAAGAAATTAAAATTATTTAATCTTTGATATTTTATAAAAATATTCAGCTTTTTTCCAGTCCTCAACATTGTCAATATCAACAGCTCTATAATATGGAATTTCCACAGCTAAATTAAAAACATTATCAAAATTTTTTTTCCATGCTTCTGCATTGCCCATATAAAAATGCCCACAATCATAATAGGTATCTAAAAAATCTTGAGTATTCTTATCTTTGTTTTCTTTGTTTAAATAAGTTACTTTACAATTTTTAATTATCAAAGCTCGCTGAATTGGATGTGAATATTTTGAGACTGAAAAAATAAAAGCACTTTGATTTTTTTTTAAAAGTCTTAAAGATTTTGATATATCCGCGGTCATAAGAAAAGGATTGCAGGGATAAAAGCATCCTATAATTTTTGCTTTAATATTATTTTTTAATAAATAGCTTATAGCATGCAAAATTACTGATTTTGTAGTTGCGGTGTCATTAGATAAATGTTGTGGTCTTTTAATTGCAATATCAACTTTATATTTTTTACATAAAGCTAAAATCTTATCATCATCTGAAGATACTATTATTAGATCAAAAAATTTACTTTTTTTAAGTTCTTTTATTGTCCAATATATAATTGGCTTATTATTAAATAATTTAATATTTTTTCTTTTTATTCTTTTACTTCCTCCTCTGGCCGGTATTATTGCGACTCTCATTTTTAAGTTTAATTATTTATTAAAATTTTTAGAAAAATTTTTAATTTTTAGTAATATTTTTCTTTGCAAAGAAAATTTTAAATTAAAAAATATAGGTAAACTTAACGTATTTTTATAATAATAATTAGCTCCTTTGTAGAAATCCATATTTATTTTTTTAGAAAATAATTTAAACTTATATATTGGGATATAGTGATATTGACAAAATATATTATTACTTTTTAAAAATTTTAATAATTTGTCTTTACTAGATTTTAATTTTTTAAAATTTATCGAAACTAAAAATAAATGGTAGGCAGACTTATTGTTACTATAAATAGGAAAATTAATCATATTACTAATTTTTTTTAATTCCGACTTATAAATATAAAATATTTTTTTTCTGTAATTAACAAATTTATTAATTTTTTTTAATTGACTCAAACCAAGAGCGCAGTTTAAATCACTCAATCTATAATTAAAGCCAGATCTATTAATATTATATTTCCAATGATAATTTTTATCTTTTTTAATACCGTGAGATCTAAAAGAGAGCGCTCTATTATAAAGTATTTTACTATACGTTGTAAGAAGGCCCCCCTCTCCTGTAGTAATTGTCTTAACTGGATGGAGGGAAAAAGTTGAAATATCAGCATGCTTACACGAGCCAACTCGAAAATATTTATTATTATATAAATATTCAGATCCCAATGCATGACAGCCATCTTCTATCAAATAACAGCTTAGTTTCTTTTTTATATTATAAAACTCAATAACATTTTCTGGATACCCACCTAAATACATTGTCACTATTGCCTTAATTTTTTTTAATTTATTATTCTTAATACATTCTAATAATTTTTCTGGGGTCATCTGTCCCGTTAAAGGATCAACATCTGCTAAAAAAATTTTAGCGCTCATTAATTTCGCCATATTGTAAACTGCTATAAAATTAACAGCCGGCATAATTATCACATCATTTTTTTTAAGGTTTATGGCCATCAAGGCTAAATGAAGAGCAGATGTCCCGCTATTACAAGATACGGTATATTTTACCTTTAAAAATTTTGAAATTTTATTCTCAAATTTTTTAACATAACGCCCGGTTGTAATTAAATCTTCTTTTAAAACTTTAGAAACAAGTTTAATATCCTGGTTGTCTATATATTGACGTCCATAAGGAATAATTTTCATATAGAAATTCTTAATTTCTTTAGTAACAGTTTCTTCAGCGGTGTTTCGCGCTTTATATCAAAAGGAGATTTTTTATTTATCAATTTTTCAAAATAAACTGGTTGAATTCCAAATCCCGGTCTAATAACCCTTATATTTTTTTTAGTAAACATTTCTCCTTTTTTAATATCAGAAACTGCATAAATAGATCTCCTAAATTGCAAACTCTGGTTTTCGCTAACGTTTCTAAAAAAATATTTTTTTTCGATCATTAAAGAGGTATCTGCAATAACTTTTGCATAGTCTTTGATTTCTTTTCCTTTTAAAGAAAATGCAAGATCAAAACCTTTTTTTTGACCTTCTAAAGCTACATGTTTTTCAATAACTTCTGCGCCTGCCACAATGGCCGCGGCAACAATTTTATTATCTGTTGAGTGATCGGAGAAACCAACTTTGCAGTTATATCTTTCTTTTAAAATTCTAATATTATTCAAATTAAAGTCTGAAATTCTGGATGGATAATTGCTTACACAATATAAAAGTATTATTTCACCAGCTTTATTTTTTTTTGCAGTTTTGTATGCCAGATCAATCTCTTTAAGATTTGCCATCCCGGTTGAAATTATTATGGGTTTTCTTGTTCTGGCTATTTTTTTAATTAAGGGAATATGATTCATTTCAAATGAAGCAACTTTATAAAAAGGACAATTAAGAGTTTCTAAAAGATCTACAGCAGATTCATCAAATGGTGTGCTAAAACAAGTAATTTTTAATTTTCTCGCATAATCGAACAACTCCTTATGCCATTCAAATGGGGTTTGTGCTTTTGCATATAAATCCCACAATGTTTTTTTATTCCATAAACCACCTGTAATCTTAAAATCTTGATTATCAGACTTAATTGTTAATGTATCAGGTGTGTAAGTTTGTAATTTTACAGCATCAGCTCCATATTTTTTTGCTATTTTAATTAGTTTTTTAGCGTGCAGCAATGAACCATTATGATTTGCAGATATTTCTGCAACAAAGAAGGGTGTCTTTTTTAATGGATTTTTAGATATCAAGTTATACTTTCTATTACTAGTTTAAAATAAAATATTAATGGAAAAAAGTATATGAAAAAAAAAAATAAAAGTAAAAATTACTTAGAAATTATTTCTCAAATCGAAAATATAAGAAAAAAAAATAATATTAATTGGATGGATATTCTTCGTATAGCCTTTAAATACAACCCCAAAGCAACAGCTAAAGTTATGTCCAAAATCTACTCTGATGACAAAAGAATAGGTTCTTTAGTTAAAAAATTAACCTAGTCTTTTGCTTGGATAATTTTTTTTAGCTAAAGATATATTCATATTCCAATTTTTCATCCATTTTGGCAGATCTTTTTTATAATGAAAGGTTCCTTTTTTTTTATTTAATATTTTTATATATTTTTTATTGTAAATTTTATTAAAATTTTTTTTAAAAAATTTCTCGGCCTCTAAAAAAAGATAATTATAAGTTTTTTTAAATGTAGAAAATTTTTTTAATTTTATGTTAAAATTTATCTTTTTTCTTAGAATAATATTTCCAGTATCAATTCCTTTGTCAATCTTATGAATAGAAATTCCTGTTGGAGTATTTTCAATAAATGACCAAAAATTTGGATGGGCTCCACGATTAAATGGCAAATAAGACAAATGTATATTAAAAATTGGTTTTTTTAATTTTTTTAGAATATTTTCAGTTATTATTTTTCTAAAACCAAATGATAAAATAAAATCACTTTGTTTAAATACTTTTAAAGGAGGGATTTTTTGATAATTCTTTATTACAAAGTCTTTCTTTTTAAGAAAATTAATTAAAGAAGTTTGATTTTTTTTATAACCTAAAAACAAACATTGTTTTTGCATAATAAAATACTTTTAACATTGTAATTTGTATCTAAAAGTTTTTTCAGTGCATAAATCAAGCCAATTGAGCTATTAGTAACGGTAAGCTTAACGTGTTACCACGCTTCTACACCCGTCCTATCAACGTCGTAGTCTACGACGGCTCTATAGGAAGAACTAGTTTTGAGGTGAGTTTCTCGCTTAGATGCTTTCAGCGATTATCTCTTCCGTATTTAGCTACCCGGCACTGCAGCTGGCGCTACAACCGGTCCACCAGTGATACGTCCAACCCGGTCCTCTCGTACTAAGGTCAGCTCCTCTCAATTCTTCTACACCCATGGCAGATAGGGACCGAACTGTCTCACGACGTTCTGAACCCAGCTCACGTACCACTTTAATTGGCGAACAGCCAAACCCTTGGGACCTGCTCCAGCCCCAGGATGTGATGAGCCGACATCGAGGTGCCAAACACCCTCGTCGATATGAACTCTTGGAGGGTATCAGCCTGTTATCCCCGGCGTACCTTTTATCCGTTGAGCGATGGCCCTTCCACTCAGAACCACCGGATCACTATGACCGTCTTTCGACTCTGCTTGACTTGTCAGTCTTGCAGTCAGGCAGGCTTATGCCATTGCACTCAACGATCGATTTCTGACCGATCTGAGCCTACCTTCGCACGCCTCCGTTACTCTTTAGGAGGCGACCGCCCCAGTCAAACTACCCACCATACAGTGTCTTCCAGCCGGATGACGGCATGGAGTTAGATATCAAAAATAACAAGAGAGGTATTTCACTGACGACTCCATGAAAGCTTGCGCCACCACTTCAAAGTCTCCCTCCTATGCTACACATGTCATTTCTAATACCAATGTAAAGTTGTAGTAAAGGTGCACGGGGTCTTTCCGTCTAACCACGGGAACTCCGCATCTTCACGGAGAATTCAATTTCGCTGAGTTGATGTTGGAGACACCGGAGCAGTCGTTACGCCATTCATGCAGGTCGGAACTTACCCGACAAGGAATTTCGCTACCTTAGGACCGTTATAGTTACGGCCGCCGTTCACCGGGGCTTCAGTTCGATGCTTGCACATCTTGCTTTAACCTTCCGGCACCGGGCAGGCGTCAGACCCTATACATCCACTTACGTGTTAGCAGAGTCCTGTGTTTTTGTTAAACAGTCGCTACTCCCTGGCTTGTGCCACCTTACTCTGCTTGCGCAAAATAAGGCCCTCTTTATCCCGAAGTTACAGAGGCAAGTTGCCGAGTTCCTTCAACATCATTCTCTCAAGCGCCTAGGTATTCTCTACCAATACACGTGTGTCCGTTTAGGGTACGGTCTTAATGATGGAGTTATTTCCTGGGACCTCTTCAAGGCAAGTTCAATCCAATAAGAACTTACAATATACGAGATCCGTCACTACCATCAGGTCAAGGAATATTTACCTTGTTCCCATCGACTACGGCTTTCGCCCTCGCCTTAGGGGCCGACTAACCCTGCGAAGATTAACTTTACGCAGGAACCCTTGTATTTTCGGCGACAGAGTCTTTCACTCTGTTTGTCGCTACTTATGTCAGCATTCGCACTTCTGATATCTCCAGGACCCCTCGCGGGTATCCCTTCGCAGACTTACAGAACGTTCCGCTACCAGATAAAATGTCCGTAGACACTTTAAATCCACAACTTCGGTACGTAGTTTGAGCCCCGTTACATCTTCGGCGCAAAGTCTCTTAATTAGACCGGTGAGCTGTTACGCTTTCTTTAAAGGATGGCTGCTTCTAAGCCAACCTCCCGGCTGTTTTGGAGTCTTCACATCCTTTCACACTTAACTACGATTTTGGGACCTTAGATGGTGGTCTGGGTTTTTTCCCTCTCGACGATGGAAGTTAGCTCCCACCGTCTGTCTATTGAGAAACAATCTTGAGTATTCGGAGTTTTATTAGGTTTAGTAAGAATTTCTTCCCCCTAGCCTATTTAGTGCTCTACCCCTCAAGATCTTATTATTCAACGCACTACCTAAATAGTTTTCGCGGAAAACCAGCTATCTCCCAGTTTGATTGGCCTTTCACCCCTAATCACAAGTCATCCGAGCCTTTTTCAACAGGCACCGGTTCGGTCCTCCAGTAAGTGTTACCTTACCTTCAACCTGCTCATAACTAGATCACTAGGTTTCGGGTTCTTATCCGTACAACTCATCGCCCTATTCAGACTCGCTTTCGCTACGCCTACACCTTTTCGGCTTAAGCTTGCTGCACAGATAAAGTCACTGACCCATTATACAAAAGGTACGTCGTCACTCATATAGAGCTCCGACTGATTGTAGGCATCCGGTTTCAGGTTCTATTTCACTCCCCTAATAGGGGTTCTTTTCACCTTTCCCTCACGGTACTAGTTCACTATCGGTCACTGAAGAGTATTTAGGCTTAGAGGGTGGTCCCCCTATCTTCAAGCAGGATTTCTCGTGTCCCGCTTTACTCAAGAATCTTATTTGCTTTTACCTTTACGGGGCTATCACCCTCTATGGCAAACCTTTCCAGGTTTTTCTAGTTGTACAAATAAAACTACAGGCCTGTTCCGCGTTCGCTCGCCACTACTGACGGAATCTCAATTGATTTCTTTTCCTCTAGGTACTTAGATGTTTCAGTTCCCTAGGTTGCCTTTTCAAACCTATGTATTCAGTTTGAAATAACTCTTAAAGAGTTGGGTTTTCCCATTCGGAAATTTTCGGATCAAAGTTTACATACAACTCCCCGAAACTTATCGCAGTATATCACGTCCTTCATCGACTTTCAGTGCCAAGGCATTCACCAGACGCCCTTAAACGCTTGATTTATGCACAGAAAAAATTTTTCTGTGTAAATTGAATTTTTAAAATTTGTGAAAAATAAATTTTTCACAAGGATATAAAAATATTGATACAAATTAACAATGTTAAAGAATTTCTCTAAAATTTGGTGGAGGATAGCGGGATCGAACCGCTGACCTCCTGAATGCAAATCAGGCGCTCTACCAGCTGAGCTAATCCCCCTAATAAAAATGGTGGGCCGAGAAAGACTCGAACTTTCGACCCCACCCTTATCAAGGGTGTGCTCTAACCAACTGAGCTACCGGCCCTTTTGTTGAATGAACTCTTTTACAAACATTAGAGATAAGGAAGAGAAACGAGGACGGCTACAATGTACAATGTTAAGTGATAGTTCAAAAGTAAACTTTTGAACTGTCCTTAGAAAGGAGGTAATCCAGCCGCAGGTTCCCCTACGGCTACCTTGTTACGACTTCACCCCAGTCGCTGACTATACCTTGGTCAAACGCCTCCTTGCGGTTAGCAATCTGCTTTAAGGTAGAACCAACTTCCATGGTGTGACGGGCGGTGTGTACAAGACCCGGGAACGTATTCACCGTAGCACGCTGATCTACGATTACTAGCGATTCCAGCTTCATGCACTCGAGTTGCAGAGTGCAATCCGAACTGAGGTAGATTTTTGAGTTTAGCTTAGCGTCGCCACCTTGCATCTCATTGTCACTACCATTGTAGCACGTGTGTAGCCCAACCCGTAAGGGCCATGAGGACTTGACGTCATCCCCACCTTCCTCCAGCTTATCACTGGCAGTTCTTTCAGAGTGCCCAGCATGACCTGATGGCAACTAAAAGTAGGGGTTGCGCTCGTTGCGGGACTTAACCCAACATCTCACGACACGAGCTGACGACAGCCATGCAGCACCTGTGTTCTGTCCGGCCGAACCGAAAAGTCTAGTTTCCTAAACTCGCGACAGACATGTCAAGGGTTGGTAAGGTTCTGCGCGTATCTTCGAATTAAACCACATGCTCCACCGCTTGTGCGGGTCCCCGTCAATTCATTTGAGTTTTAACCTTGCGGTCGTACTCCCCAGGCGGATTGCTTAATGCGTTAGCTGCGATACTGAAAATAAATTTCCAACATCTAGCAATCATCGTTTATGGTATGGACTACGAGGGTATCTAATCCTCTTTGCTACCCATACTTTCGCGCCTCAGCGTCAGTGTTGATCCAGAAAGCCGCCTTCGCAACTGGTGTTCTACATAATATCTACGAATTTCACCTCTACACTATGTATTCCGCTTTCCTCTATCAAACTCTAGTCGAGCAGTTTTAATTGCAGTTCCAAAGTTAAGCTTTGGGATTTCACAATTAACTAACTCAACGGCCTACGCGCGCTTTACGCCCAGTAATTCCGAACTACGCTAGGTCCCTTCGTATTACCGCGGCTGCTGGCACGAAGTTAGCCGGACCTTATTCTTAGGGTACAGTCATTATCTTCCCCTACAAAAGAGCTTTACAACCCAAAGGCCTTCTTCACTCACGCGGCATCGCTGCATCAGAGTTTCCTCCATTGTGCAAGATTCCCCACTGCTGCCTCCCGTAGGAGTCTGGGCCGTGTCTCAGTCCCAGTGTGGCTGATCATCCTCTCAGATCAGCTATTGATCATTGTCTTGGTGAGCCATTACCTCACCAACTAACTAATCAAATGCGGGCTCATCTTATGGCATTAAAACTTTCCCCGTAAGGGCTTATCCAGTATTAGCATCGGTTTCCCAATGTTGTCCTGAACCACAAGGCAGATTCCCACATGTTACTCACCCGTCTGCCACTCAGTATTGCTACTGCGTTCGACTTGCATGTGTTAGGCGTGCCGCCAGCGTACGTTCTGAGCCATGATCAAACTCTCAAGTTTAATAACGGCGTACACAAGCTTTTACTATCTGTTTAATTAAAAACAGCTTGTACAAAATTACTTTTGTATTTTTTATAGAAGTGTGTACAGCCAAATTTTTTTACAAATATAGCCGTCCACGCTTCTCTTCCTAATTTACGTTTTTAAAGAGCTCAACAAGACAACAAGAAATCTGTTAGGATTTCTTTTTGTCTTATTTAAATTTTTATTATTTTGTCCCTAAATAATTAATTATTCAGGACAAGGGACGTTGTATGTACGTCTAAAATGTTGCTAAGTCAACACAGCTATTGGCCATTTAAACCCAATAAAATAGCCTCTGATTAGCTATAATCAGTAGATACAACAACTTAAAATTGAGGTTTGGGATGACTCTAAAAAGCTAATAAGATATTTAAGTCGAAATGTATAAAAAGATCTTAAGTTACAGGCCAAACTTTAGACCTAGTTTAGTATTTTTATTAATTCCAATCCTAATTAGCTTTATTTTTATAGCAAAGTCTTTTGATCAATATAGCGAAAGAGAAAATGGAGAAAGTAAAAATCAAGAATTAGAAAATAATTTAATTACAGTAAAAGACTTTTTATTTGGTCAATTTAATTCGGGCTCTGCTAAATTTGAATTTAATGCGCGAAATGGAGATAGCATTCAAAGAATTCTTTCAGATCAAAAAATTTCACAAGCAGATATTAACAATGTCTTAAATGCTTTAAGACGAGAATATAATGTAGGACCACTAAGAAAAGATCAAAAAATTTATTTAATTGTAAAAAGAGAAAAAAATGGAAATTTTGTCTCAAGACTAACAGTTAATATCGATAATATCACATCCGTTCATGTCTTTTTAAATAAGGATAATCTTTATGAAGCAAAAAGAGTAACGAAAGTTTTAACAAAAAAAAATCATTTCGTTGAGACAACAATTGATCGTGGAATTTACAGATCTGCTAAGCAATCTGGTATTGAAAATAGTATTGTTGCTCAGTTTGCAAGACTTTATGGTTTTGAAGTGGATTTTCAAAGGGATTTAAAAAAGAATGATAAGATTAAAATATTTTATGAGCGTTATTTAGATGATGATGGAATTTCGCAACGTACAGGAAATATTATTTATAGTGAAATTATAAATGCTGATAAAAATATTATTCTTTATCGCTACGAATATCCAAACGGAACCATAGGTTACTTTACACCTGAAGGAAAAAGTATTGAAAAAAGTTTAATGAGAACTCCAATCAATGGAGCAAAACTTACTTCACGTTATGGATTTAGAATGCACCCTATTTTAGGTTTTAACCATTTACATCAAGGAACAGATTTTGCAGCGCCAATTGGTACACCTGTGATGGCATCAGGATCAGGTACAGTAGAGTATGTGGGATGGAAAGGTGGATATGGAAAATACATTTCAATCCGTCATAGTGCTGTGTATCAAACAAATTATGCACATCTTCAAGACTATGCAAAAGGAATTAGACGAGGAGCTAAAGTTCAACAAGGACAAATTATTGGGTACTCAGGTAATACAGGAAGTTCTACAGGACCCCATTTACATTATGAAGTTGTGGTTAATGGAAAGAAAGAAAATTCGCAAACTTTAAAACTGCCCTCTTCTGCTCCACTAGAGGGAAATAATAAAAATTTCTTTGAAATACAAAAACGAAATATTGATAATTTAATTTTAGAGAGTGCTAAAAAGAAATAATAAATTTTAAGATTTTTTAAGAATTGCCTTCGTTTTGATCTTGGCTCATATTTGCAACTGTTTCTTGTGGCTCATCTAAATGAACACCAGGGATTTTATTGATAATTTCTGTTGTCTCGGAAGGGACTTCTGTTGTTGATCCATTTCTTTCAGATCTGTTCTGAGGCGGAGCTATTCTTATATAATGATCTGCATGCTGATAATAATTCTCAGCTAAAATAATATCCCCAGATGCAAGGGCTTCTCTTGCAAGATTATTATACTTTTCAACTAACTTATATGCACCATGGGCTGATCCATTATTTCTATACCCGTTATTTCCATTATTATTAAATGAGTGTTCTATGTTTTGAGATCTATTAGTTCTAAAACCACCACTACTTGGTCTTCTCATTCCACCACCGCTTCTTTGATCAGGACGTCTTCTTGGTCTTCTTACAAAACTATTCATCAATTATTAGATTTAAAATTGTTATTTATTGTTTGATTATTTTTAATTTAATTTCAGGGAAGAACTTAAACTTCCATAAATGTCATTTAATGTCAATTCTTAGTAATTATTATGATTATTATTATAATATTTTTTAAAGTTTAGTTGCTAATAAACAACGAACTTGTTTGTTAATTAAAGTATATTTATCTAAAATTTTAAAGCGTTTTATTTTTAAATATTTCGCTAATATATTAAATTGAATATCACCTATTTCAAGTGCTAGCAAACCATTTATTTTTAAAATTTTTGAAGCCAGGTCTATAATTTTTAATAAAAAATCAACTCCTTGGACCCCGCCTTTTAAAGCAATTTTTGGTTCATAAAGCTTAATATCTAAATTTAAATTCTTTAATGAAACATCTGGTAAATATGGTGGGTTTGATACGATAATATCAAATTTTTTATCAAACTTTATTTCTTCTAAATTAATGTTTTTAAACAATGCACGAGAATTAACTTTTTGAGAGATAGAATTAATCTTTGCAATTGCAATTGCTTTTTTTGATTTATCTATGCCAATTCCTCTAGCTTTAATTAACTCTTTTAATAAAGAAATTAAAATACATCCAGATCCTGTTCCTATATCTAAAATATTTAAAAAAATTTTTTTATTATTTATATGAGATAATATTAAATCGATTAACACCTCTGTTTCAGGTCTTGGTATTAGAACGGAACGATCAACATAAAAATTTGTACTCCAAAATTCCTTGTTATTTAATATATAGGCGATAGGTTCTTTATTTACTCTTCTGTTTATTAATTTCTGCAGTTCTTCAGTTTTATTATGTGAAAAATTTTCTTTTAATTTAGAATAAATATTTTCCCTTGGAATATTTATTAAATGAGAGACTAATATCTCAGAATCTAATCTAGAGTTTAAATTGTTACTTTTTTTTAACTCTTGTTCTGCAAAAGCTATTGCTTCATTAACTAACATAAATTTATATCTTTAAATTCTCTAGTTGCTCCTCTTGGAATTGAATTTGAATGGCATCAGATAATTCTTTAAATGCATCTCCAGCTAAAAAATCTGTTAACTTATAAAGCGTCATATTGATCCTATGATCCGTTACTCTTCCTTGCGGAAAATTATAAGTTCTAATCCTTTCAGATCTATCCCCTGTTCCAATCTGACTCTTTCTCGCCTTAGCTCTTTCACTTTCCTGCTCTGATCTTTGTAAATCGTAAAGTTTTGATCTTAAAATTTTTAAAGCTTTAGCTTTATTTTTATGTTGTGATTTTTCATCTTGTTGAGAGACAACTATTCCTGATGGAATGTGCGTTACTCTAACTGCACTATCCGTTGTATTTACTGATTGTCCGCCTGGACCGCTCGATCTAAAAACATCTATCCTTAAATCTGCATCATTTATTTTTACATCAACTTCTTCAGCTTCTGGTAAAACTGCAACGGTTGCTGCTGACGTATGAATTCTTCCTTGAGTTTCTGTATCAGGAACTCGCTGAACTCTATGAACACCTGACTCAAATTTTAGTTTTGAAAAAACATTTCGTCCTACGATAGATGCAATAATTTCTTTGTAACCACCCCCCTCGCTGTTTGATAAATTTATAATTTCAACTTTCCAACCGTTTAATACTGCAACTTTTTGATACATATTGAATAGATCAGCCGCAAACAAAGCAGCCTCCATTCCGCCTGTTCCCGCTCTTATTTCAATAATTGCGTTCTTTTCATCTGCTTCATCTTTTGGAAGTAAGAAAACTTTTAGTCTTTTTACACATTCTTCTTCTTGCTGTTTTAAATCCTTAAGTTCTTTCTCAGCCATCTCATAAAATTCTTTATCGGTAGATTTATCCTCTAAAATATTTTTAGTGCTCTTTAAATCTTCTAAAACCTTTAAATAATTTTTGGCATAACTTATTATTTCATTAAGATTTGAGTATTCTTTTGAATTACTAACAAACTCATCTTTTTTAAGATCAGGTTTTGCTAAAATACTTTCTAGCTCATTGAATCGACTTACGATGTTCTCAACTTTATCTATGGGGATCATTTAAATTTAAAGGGCTTGATTTCTAATTTGCTCAGCTTTTTTTTCAACAAGACCTACAATGTGCTCAATAATTTTTTCACTTGGGACTTTATGATCTTGAAGGCCCGATAAGTAAATCATATTATTTCCCTTACCTCCTCCCGTTAGACCAATATCTGTTTGAGATGCTTCACCTGGTCCATTAACAACACAGCCGATAATGGACAATGTCAAAGGCTCTTTAATATGTGATAGCCTTTGCTCTAATATTTCAACTGTTTTAATAACCTCAAATGCTTGTCTTGCACAAGATGGGCAAGAAATTATTTTAACACCTCGATTTTTTAAATTTAAACTTTTTAATATCTCAAGCCCTGCCTTAACTTCATTTACAGGATCTGATGAAAGTGAAATTCTAATTGTATCACCAATCCCTTCACTTAATAACATTCCAATTCCAATTGAAGACTTAATTGTTCCTGCAAAATAACTGCCAGCCTCTGTTATTCCAAGATGTAGTGGATAATCACATTTTTTAGAAAGCTGTCTGTAGGCATTAACGGCAAGGAAAATATCTGAAGCTTTAACGCTTATTTTAAAATTAAAAAAATCTAAGTCTTCTAAAATTTTAATATTACGATCTGCGCTTTCAACTAATGCCTCAGGACATGGCTCTTTATATTTTTCCAATAAATCTTGCTCAATGGACCCTCCATTAACCCCAATTCTAATTGAACAATCAAAATCCTTTGCTGCTTTGACAATTTCTTTTACTCGATCTTTTGATCCAATGTTTCCAGGATTTATTCTAAGACAACTTGCGCCTGCTTCTGCAGCCTCAATTGCCCTTTTATAATGAAAATGAATATCTGCAACGATTGGAACGT
>Ga0315909_10001820_pt1 | contig 28154 bp, 43 predicted proteins | sample LakEriMetagenome_11_FD_203527 | JGI IMG/M metagenome (GOLD analysis project Ga0315909, IMG submission 203527) | Freshwater fungal communities from buoy surface, Lake Erie, Ohio, United States - Buoy 2 MA125 | ecosystem: Environmental > Aquatic > Freshwater > Lake | place: USA: Lake Erie, Ohio... | reverse complement strand
GGTAAATCGTATGTGGGCTGGTGCTGGGACGCCGGCAGCTCCACCGTCACGAACACACAAGGCTCCATCACTTCGAGTGTGAGGGCTAATGCCAGTGCGGGGTTCTCGGTTGTTACTTATACGGGGACAGGCGCTAACGCCACCGTGGGACATGGGTTGGGCGTGGCTCCGTCTTTTGTCATTGTGAAATCTAGAAGCAATACAACTGATTGGCAAGGCTATCACATTGCACTGGGACAAAATTACACCATTCAACTTCAATCGACCAGTGCCGCAATCAATGTCTCCAACTACTGGAATGGGGGCGTTTCGTCTAGCACTTTTGGCATTAACGGCTCCTATGACGGTATAAACTTCAGTGGCTATAACTACGTCGCCTACTGCTTCGCCCCAGTAGCCGGGTACTCTAGTTTCGGCAGCTACACCGGCAACGGCAGCTCGGATGGGCCGTTTGTCTACACCGGATTTAGGCCGAGGTGGATCATGGTAAAGAACGCCGGTGCAACTACCGACTGGGTGATCGTGGACACGGCACGCGAGACTTACAACGTCGTTGACGATTTCCTTCGCCCCAACTCAAGCGCGGCAGAAGGGACACGAGCAAACCTTGCCCTCGACATTCTTTCTAATGGCTTCAAGCATCGAGGACTCGATAACTTCTTAAACGGCTCCAATACGCACGTTTACGCCGCCTTCGCCGAATCGCCCTTCCAATACGCCCGCGCACGCTAGTAGTGAACAAGCCCAGTGTGGTGTTAAAATAACAACGATAGAGCCTAAACCTCTGCTACATCTTACGCAGGTGTACTACGTTTAGGTCATCAGCAACACCCCCTAAGCCTCTCCACGATGCTCAAACCTGGGGGTCACTCGCCTGGTCCGAGACAATTGGACAGTACGGTCACCTGCTGCTGTAGGGACGATGCGGGTTCGAATCCCGTCCGGGCGCTTAAACTATGAAGAAGGTGCTACACGGTAGTTTCTCTGGTACGATGGTGCGGCGGCATAAGCCGCCAAAGCCGATTCACTTAGTTACATGTCCAAATCTACTGAAACCAAAAAGCAAGCCGCCAAAGCGCTGATCGAGCTCGTGGTAGCTGCATCGAGCACCACCACTTTTGAAGATTGCTTCGATTTCCTGGACCGTCGCATCGAGCAAGCTGCCTCTGAAGTGATGGAGGCAATTTTCGATGACTGATCTCGAAATTATCGAAGCTGCCGAACAGGCAAATTTATGTTTCCCGGAGTGCTGGCACCTTCGATCTGAGTTAGCCCCCACCCTGGATGACATCAAATTCGAGCAGGAATGGCTAGCAGGAGCTTCATCCGACGAAGAGCGACAAACGCGTTCTGAGCTTTTGGTCGTAGGGCGCCGTAACGCTGAGGGATACATGAAAGTACTTCGTATATTTGTAGATAAAATTATTGAACTTCATACTAAGGAAGTAAACCGTGAAGCTCCTTAGCTACAACGTCGACTGGAACGACTACCCAAATTCTTTTTGGGACCACGGTGCTCAGTACGTCTTCAGCCAAGGATACGATGTTGATCTTGATGTCGACTCGCTGATGATTTTGCTATGGCGCATGGATCAGCGAATAACCCAGTTGGAGACAGCAATTAGCGCGTGTAATTGCGACAAAACCTCTACATCCACAGACAAATGACGTGTAATTGTGACACCGCCCGCAGTCTGATCAACCGCCTGGCGGATTCCCTTCAAGAGTTTATCGACTATGAACCCGTGGGCTACGTTGAGTTCGAACAGGATTTGATCGACGCTGCTCGCGAGTTTCTTAAAAACAGTCAAACAGAGTAGTCACGACCACTAAATGCTCCCTCCACTAAGAACAAATCAACGCAACATACTGCGTTTAGTCGCACAACATGAACAGAAAAACCCCGAAACTCCATGCTACTTAGGGAAAGTCACAGCATCTCGCCAAAATGTTTTCCTTAAAGCTGTTGTTTCTCTTGAGGAAAAGCAACTGATCGACATCGAGCGAACCGGGTCAAACTTCCAAGCCTGGAAAGTTAAATTGCTGGTCCCGGTAGAGGCGATCATCTCAAATTAAACTCCTAATTTGGAATAAATTAGGAGTTCGCTAGGAGTTTTGATTGATGGTCTGGCGTGTCTGGGCAAAGGCGCTCGGCGAGAAAGCGTCGAAATGCTCGAAAGAGTCGGACCGCGTGGCTCTGATCCGCACTCTAATTTTCTTTAGCTATCTCACTACAAACGTTTTCATTATTGCGGGTGTTATTCGTCACTGGAATGATATAGAGTATTCTAAAATTGTACCTATGCAACCGTGTACTTTAAAGTAAGTTTTTACTAGAAATCTCGCTTACTTTCCTTACCGTTTAGTGAGCTAATATAAAGGAAAAAGAGCCCGAGATGTTCGTTTTAAACGGTAAGACTCTTCCTTTGGATGTTCCGTTTGAAGCAAACGGTACTCTTTATCCTGCAAATTGGCTCAGATTATCCTCACCGTCCGAACGTGAGGCTGTTGGGATTACCGAGGTTCCTGATCCTTCCACTCCTAGCTACGACCAGAGGTTTTTTTGGGGCTACACAGCTAGCGGGACTTTAATTCCCAAGGATCACGATCAGCTCGTTACGCAGTGGACGGATACTACGCGTCAGACCGCTAACACTCTGTTAGCTCCGACGGACTGGACGATTGTTCGTGAGATCGATAATGGAACTCCGACTCCCAGCGGCCTTAAATCTTGGCGACAGCAGGTTCGTTACGCCTGTGAAGATAAAGTTACGACGATTGTTTTAACCTCCGATACTCCTTCCCTCGCCGACTACATTACTTACGTAAGTCCATCAGGTGGAGCGACCACCGACTACAACTACTGGCCTCAGTACCCACCCCCGAGTGGCGTTACTCCCAGCGGAATTACGCCTGATGTAGTTATTATCGATGGATCCACCTCCGCCCCCGTGGTTACCGGAGACTCGACACTAGTCGGAGACACTGGTACTGATACCGTTGTTCTGTAACTACAGCTCGGGAATTTCGTATTCCTGCGTAACGTTTACATAGTGTTTCCAGATAATTTCTGAGCTATTACCGGCCCAATTAGCCACTTGCGCTACGGGAATTTTTTCCTCTAGCCAACGGCTGATGGCTGTGTGCCTTAGATCGTACGGACGGTACTTATGTGTTATGAGCTCTGCTGTGTGTAGAGTTTTCATTCGATCATAGAAGTAACTCTGATACGCATAACGATTCCAAGGGAATATAAACTCGTTATCTTGCTGTAAGTTACCCAGAATGTCTAGACATTTTTTATTGAGCGGCACCCAACGTTTTCGATTTGTTTTTGTTGAGTTTTTTAGACCGTGTGTGAGGGTGTAATTGGAGTGCACTAACACCTTTGTATCTTTTATATCCGACCATTTAAGAGCCCGAACCTCGCCAGTTCTCATCGCGGTTTGCAGCATAAATTCTGCGTATTGCGACCAGTTGGTCCCGCGTGGGTTTTCAAGTGCAGCTAAAACGAGTCCTGTTTCGTTCCTGGGAATCACAATAACTTCCTCGTCTTCTTGAGGAGGTTTCGGCATTTTAAAATTGGCTATAGGGTTTCTGTCGATTAGAGCTATATCCTCGCTAGCTGCCCAGCGATATAGGCTCTTTAGGTACATGCAGACGCGTCGACTTGTTTTTATAGGTTTCTGTTGTAGAACCCATGTGATTATTTTTCTGCCCTCGTTAAAGTCTTGAATTGGGCATCTGCTTAGCCACTTACGTGTTTGTGTGTAATCGCTAGTGAGGCTTGTCGGGCACAACACCACGGCTCGTTCAGTCTCGAACTGACTCCAAGCGTCTATTAATGTCTGCAAAATCCCAAAGCGCATATAGTAGCACGGTTTTGCTGCCTATGCTTAACGCCCACTTAATTTTTGAGTATTTAAGTTTCTGCGTTTCCTAACTACAATTGTAAGAAGCTCACTTTTTCGTGACGCATGAGTGAAAATGATCTTCTTTTTTCACTCCAATGCTTACAAAGACGGACTGCTAGAAAAAGATTTAGGCGAGATATTTTAGATTCTTGGGATGGGTGCGCGTATTGCGGGCGGGAGAATCCGTCTACGCTCGATCATATAGTACCGAAAGCTAGAGGAGGTAAGACAACAAGAAATAATTTAGTAGCAGCCTGTGCTGATTGCAATCTACAGAAGTCAGATACAGACCATATGTTATGGTTCAGATCACAAACATTCTGGTCGCCCGAAAGGGAACTTAAGATTCTGGAATGGGTATCGACGGACCCGAATCAATCCGAGTCCGCCGTGGCATACAGAAAAGCCTGCGAGGAGCCGTTACAGCTCCCAGCAGGCGACGAAGAAGAAATCACTTCTTAGCGATCTTGGTTACGATACCTGCGATAACTTCTACAAACCTATAGAACTTACCATACAATTCATCATCTTTAGGAGTTTTCGTAGTATTTACAATAACTAGTGCTAAAGCGTGAGCTGCGGCGGCAATAGCGACGATATCCACCCAGTGAGCGGCGAGGAAAGCAATAGCGGCAGTCATGGTATTCCGGCGGTTACCTTCATTATAAAACTACTTAGTTAATCACGCCGCCACGTTGATTTAATTTCCATCGCGCCCCCAAGCAACTCTTGAGCTCTCGATCCGTCAGGTTTATGCTCAATTAATTCGTACTTAGGTTTTTCCTGTTTATCCCACTCCTCGACAATTTTTTCGATATCGCGGTCAACTGACTTCAGCGTGTTCTCAACTTTCCAGAGGACCCAATCCTCGTGGCAGTATCGCAGTGCTAGCTTAACCCAGTAGTTATTCTTAAGACGCTTATAATGCTCACCTAGTGTAATTAAAAGCTCGTAACATAAGGCAAACCAAATGTTGTAGTTAGAGTTTTTCACTTACTTTACCCATAATTAAACGATCTAATTTGTCGTTAATTGATCTTAACCATACTCGAATGTCATCTAATTCTGCGTTTAAATCTGATTTTAAGACGTACTTTTCTGGCAGTTCCTTTAACTGTGTTTCTGCCGTCGTAATACGAGTCTTAATCGACTCAAATCTGTCGTTGACTACGCGCTGACGTTGTTCGTGACTCCATGTAACCAGAGCGGCAAAAACGCCCACCGCAGCAACTAAAGCTTCCACTGTGTTGTTTCGCCTCCTCTAAAGTTTAGAACATCGTCGGTAGAGATCACCGGTAGTAAACGTTTATAATTAGGGAATCGTAGGGTCGAAAGATGACTCAATTTTCGAAAAATTTAGAGCTCGACCCCACTCTGGCTAGCGGGCTCTCCACCACCAGTCAGCGTTCGAACTCGACGCACTTTGATCAACGCCGCACCCTGAATGCAAGCGGCGTGGTTGTTGTTAGTGCCGGTGCTCGCGAGTACACCGCTGATGGACTCTACGGTATTTCTGATTACTACCCGTTGACCGTTAACGCCACCGGGATTCTGCAAGTTGATATTCGTAACCAACGTGAGTGCGGTGAGGTGATCATCCTTAACTCTGCTGGCACTGAAGTGATGACTGCCCGTCCCTCTAAATACAGCAGCCGCAGCGCGACTGTGACTCAGCAGCGCATCGCAGCTTCTGGTTCCTACGCCGCGTACATTCAGCTGAAAGGTCGCACTGGTTCTGAGTATCGCATCGGGATTGAAGTCCAAGAGCGATGAAACTCTCCCAGGCTGGGCTCGATCTCATTAAGAGATTCGAGGGATGCAAGCTGAAGGCGTATCAAGACGCCGTGGGCATTTGGACAATTGGCTACGGTCACACAGGTCCGAATGTCCACGATGGTCTCACCATCACTCAGAAGCAAGCCGATGACATCCTTGCTCAGGATGTCGGACGGTTCGCGTCTGGTGTTGCGGCTAACGTACGCGTCTCTTTAACTCAGTCTGAATTTGACGCACTAGTCTCATTTGCGTTTAACGTTGGTTTAGGTGCCTTCAAAACTTCCACGCTTTTGAGGCTCCTGAACGACAACGCTGATCGCAATGTCGTCGCATCGCAGTTCTTGCGTTGGAACAAGGCGGGCGACAAAGTGTTGGAAGGCTTAACAAAACGGCGAAACGCTGAGAAGGCGCTATTTTTGTCGAAGGCGCCTCATCCTCTCTTGGGCCACTCTATCCTCGCCAAACAGGACACGTGGTTAAAACGCCGTCCTCTGCAGAGCGCTGATCTCGCTGCTGAGGAGAAGTTGTTCGTGCCAAAGGGATCCGCCCACGAGTGGGACGAGATCTCGATGCTCCCCGGCGAGGTTCACTACAAGGTCAAGCTGAGCGCTCAGCCGGATCGTGACTGGTGGTTATATCCGGACCATTTTAAAATTATCAACGACCCTATCGCTAACGAAACAGCACCTGCTAAACCAAAAGATATTATTTTAAACGTACCATATTACAGTCAGCGGGATAACCAGCGCGATCCAATGCGCACCTGCTTTTCTAGCTCGTGTGCGATGCTGCTGAAGTATTTAAAACCTAACAGTATTACATCTGACGATCAGTATATCAACACCGTCTTTAAGCACGGGGATACAACTAATCCGACCGCTCAGCTCGAAGCTCTGCAGGATTACGGGTTAGCAGCATCGTTCAAGCAGACCGTTTCGTGGGAGGATATCGATGATTTTATTAAACGCGGAATTCCTGTCCCGATTGGGATTCTTCATAAAGGGGCTGTAACAAGTCCCAGTGGAGGTGGTCACTGGTTATGCGTAGTTGGTGTTACTGTAGATAAAAGCAAACTGTATGTTCACGATCCTTACGGAGATTTAGACTTAATAGGCGGAACTTATGTCTCTACAGACGGCAAATATAAACTGTATTCTAAAAAGAATCTAACTCCTCGTTGGATGGTGGAAGGCCCAAGGTCAGGTTGGGCTATTCTTGCAAGATGAACAACTACATTGTATGGTATCTAGGTCGTTAAGAGGTTTACCTATTTTATTTAACTCATATAATATTACTCTCTGATTATAAACTTCCGCTGCTTGACGCTTACAGGTATAATAACCAAGGTGTTGAGACGGACCTTTGTGTAAAAATTTAACTGCCCATTTATTAGTGTACTTATACCAACTAACATTTATAGCACCGCTGGTATTTGTAACAAATTTTTTTCTATTATTTGCTTGCACTACAGGGTCAACTAATCGTAAATTATTTATGTTGTTATCTAACGAGTTTCTATTTACATGATCTACCGTTAGTTTATTTGGGTTTATTTTAGTTACCATATAATAAACTACTCTTGACACTAAGTATCTATTCCCATCTACTTTTACCTTCCAATCTCTTCTTTCCTTATCTTTGCTATTTGTTGCCAGATAACCTGCTACAGTTCCCGCTTTAATGTTACTTTTATTGACTTTCCGTACTAATCCAGAGCAAACCCCATAGTGTGACTCTGGGATTTCGACAACTTCAAATAGTTCATTTAGCCGCTCAAGCGGCGGAAGTGGTTTAAACTTAGGCATCAGCCTGCTCCTACAGGTTGGTCGTGCCTCGGGAACTGCCATTCGCCGAGGCTTTTATTTAGAAACGACCTTAGCACAGTTTCAACATGCACTCCGAAGATTGGGCGAACATCGCCCGTTGCGCCAATGAGCGTGCAAATGAACGCACCTTCAATTGGGACGATGAGTGTAGCCCGCTTGGAGATTTACAAACTCGCGAGATGGCGCTGATGATGGAGTACCGCGATAACCTATACGTCAATATCCTCATGGATATTGTCCGGGACTTCCCCTGCGAGGTCGACGAGTACCTCGGCCAACCTATCCGAAAAATAAAGATCGATCTGATTTACGACGACTGACCCGCGTGGGCGGTAGATTAGTTACCCCAACAATCCACCAATGCGGGCGCCTGTCGATTACCAAACGCTTCTGGACAACTGGAGCGTAAATGATGAGCAACGTCGGGCAGATTTCATTGATTGGCTTTACTGGTTGTACGGTCGTAACAACGGTTTGTACACGGGTCTTTGGCAGCAGTTTTGTACTGACTTAGCTGAGCTTGTTCGAGACAATTTGAACGAAGATCAGTCTTTTATCGAGGCTGTCGTCAGTAAAGTTAATTGCGGTAAACTAGAGTGTAAAGCTGTCATCGAAGATGACTAGAGATTACAAAGAAGAATATAACGAGTACCACGGCACTGAGAAACAGAAGAAGCGGCGGGCTGCTAGGAATCACGCCCGCCGTCATATGGAGCGTAACGGTAGGGTTCACAAAGGTGACGGGAAGGACGTCGACCACAAGGATAAGAACCCTCTAAATAATTCTTCGAGTAACATAAGAGTACGAGACCGAAGCGCTAATCGAGGCGACAAGTAATGGCTATCCTCCCCGGCTCCAGTCAAACAGGCAAAGAGCCTGAAGCTCTGGGCGGACTCGCCATGCCACCCGGAGGCGTGGGCCTTAACCAGGAGCCCGGACTGGGTATCCGTCGGGTGATGCAGCTCGATAACGGTCCTCGTGTAGCTACGCAGTTTGCACGAGATCGCGGCTTGTACGCGCGACCTGCGGTTGGTCCTGTTGAGTACTCAGAAGGTAATATCAAAAAGTCTACGGCAATTACTGGCCCTGCAGGATACAACCAGCGTAACGTGCCGCTTCCTGACAGCGCTGACGATATGAGTCAGGCTGAGTACATGATGAGTATGCAGCAGGCGACTCCTCAGAGCCGCATGATGATGCAGAAGATGATCCAAAATCCAAATCAGAACTTCCTTAATACCAAGCTTGTACAGCAGGATTACCCCTTGCTCACCCACAACATGATGAACAACCTGTTAGCTTTATCTAAACAGAAGCTGCAAGGTAAGCAAAAATGATGGTTGACAATGATTTCCCTGTCCGGATGGCAGGGCAGCGCTTCGGTCTGGACGCTCAAAGGCTCGCTCGCACGACTCCTAGCGAAGTGACAGCCCGGTTAAGATACCAGCAAACGTTCCCTCGTACATAAGATGCGTTTCGCAGGCCCTCAGATCGGGATTGACCCTACTCAGATGGAGTATCTGAGTGATCGCTATGCCGGTCAGGTGGTTAAAGAAAATCCCGGTCTCGCTGATCAGATTGCTGCTGGCATTATGATGCTGCAGAACGAATCTGATCAGCCTGCCGGTGTCGACTCCGCTAACTGAACTTCATTTCGCGTCGCTTGATTGGATCACGCCTCACGCTGAGGACGTGGTTGGTGAGCACGCCCGAGTCAGTACGAAAAATCCCAAGCGCGACGAATATAAAAAACTTTTAAAATACTGCATTGCGCACGGACATTGGTCTGTCTACGAACAAGTCTGTGCATCTTTTAGCATCTGTACTTCTCGTGCTATCAGCGCACAGATAACTCGACACAGAGCCTTCCACTACCAGGAGTTTTCCCAACGTTATAGTGATCCTACAGATATCCTGGCTACACTGAATGACAAGTGCTGGGACTTCGATATCCGAGCTCAAGATTTTAAAAATCGACAAAACAGTCTGCCCTTCCCTGATGGGGAAGTTAAGGACTCGCTGAAAGAGCGCATCCACGAGATATATAAGGATATACAAGAGATATACGAGGCGATGCTCCAGACCGGCGTGGCTAAGGAGTGCGCCCGGAACATCCTCCCCGTGTGCTCGCCGACCCGCCTGCACATGCAAGGCACGCTCCGCGATTGGATTTTCTACGTCGGTTTGCGTGCTCGCCCTGACACGCAGCTCGAACACAGGGTGATCGCCAAGCAAATCGGAGAAATTTTGGCAGAATGTGTGCCGGTCATCCACGAAGCACTTGTGGAGTCCTCTTCTACTACCAGCGGCTTGGAGGGCTGGATTCATGTTTGATGAACAAAAACAACGTGAAAGCACAATTGATTTCTTCACAGATCGTCTCTACGCCTGCTTAGACGACGAAGAGATCTGCAAATCCCTTGTGGGAATCCTCAAGACCACCCTTTTTGATGAGTACAAGCACTGCGCTTCTAAAGCGGAGCGTATCGCTAAACTCTGTAATCAACTTTTTCCAAATGAACTTCCTAAATCTCCTGTTTATGAAATCACCACGCCTGGATCGTCTCGTACTCTCCTCAGTGTTGATCTACCTACACAGGACTACTGGTATCTGGTTAATCTAGCTGCGTCTAAAAAACAGTGTGTTATGGATTACCTCCAAGAAATCGTAGCTAACCACATTAAGGAGAGCAAAGATGTTTGAGTCTGCTTCCTCAACTTTAAAAATAAGTATTTCGTACAAGAATCCTCGGTACGAACTGGACAGTGCTCCCGAGCACGAGTTCACGTTAGAGGCAGACATGATCGACTCCTCTGTCCACGCGTGGTTTGAAATTTTCGAGAAAGTTCTTGCTTATCAGGGATTTTCTGAGAAAAACATATGCTCTGGCGGGTGTCAGCTTGCCTTCAACGAGTACCGCACTCCGGAATTGATGAGGCAAGTCGCGAAGGAGTATGACTTGAAACTGCTTGAAGACACTGGATCTGCGGAGGACTCGGAAGAGGAGTAATCCCAGATACAGCGAAACCGGGGCTTGAATTAGGCCCCGGCTTTTTGTTCGCTTTACGCGCGTATTCTTAACTATAGCAGATTATTCCACGGGTCGCTTGCCGACTGAGGTGGGTTGTTATTGGATGCAAACGTTTTTGATGCACTGTCGTTGGTTGGGATCTGATTGATCGCAGCACGAGCCTGCATGATCGTCATCTGCTGTTTAAGGCTACCGATCTCACTCAGGAGCGGTTCGCACTTGGCATCAGCCCATGCGGTTGCATTCCGCGTCAGTTCGTCCAATGCGTTTGACGGGTGTGGGAAGTTGTAAACCTTGCCACTCTGTGTTTGGATCGCTTGTCCGTTCTGATCCTGACTCAGGGCTTCGAGGAAAATGTCAGCTCGCTCCGGCGTGATGTCCGCGTTAAAAGCAAGCTGTTGAGGGCTCACCAAACCCCGGTTATTTTCGTAAAGGAAGGAAAACACTTTTGCCACGCGGGCTGATTCGACTCTTTTGTCCTCTTCCTTTCGACGACGCCCGTTGTCAGTCAGCACTGCCGCGCTAACCAAACCTCCACCAAAACTCGCTGCAGCAAGAGCAGTGGAGTCAGGATTTGATACAGAAGCGACTGCAGCGCAACCTAAACCTACAGTTGCCAAAAATAAGTTTCTGGTGTTCATTTCGATTCTTGTTCGGGATTTGGATCGTGAGCTTGGAATGCTGCACCCCACAAAGAGGGGTTCGCGACGAATTCTACCGGGGATGGCAGTCTGTTGTCACCCGCTGCAGCCCGATCAGTCGACGGGTCGTAAGGCTTGATACGAAGCCCTTTGATCACCGCCTTGCCGTTGATGAACTTAGGCTCGATGCCTTGAATCTTCAGCACATTGTTCACGGTTTCCTTCAGACGATCAACAAAGCGTGGCTTTGCTGCAGCCTTGTAACCATTTGATTTAGCAAAGTTTGCATACGATGCGTAGATTTCAGAGTTGGCATTCTTGACGTAAAGACCTCGTTCCTGTTCGTCGATGGTCGGGCGGAATGCACCACCACCCAGAGGAGTTTGACTATTGGGTGCGTACAAAGTGCACTCAGACAACCACGCCACGATTGGGTTGTTGAAGATCAAAGCTTCGATGTTGGTCGTGTTGAGGTCCGGGCAGTACTTCACCGGGTTTGCCAACGTGTCGCGCATCTTGTCGAAGTCCATCGACAGGCACCACGCTGCGATGTTCGGCAATTCATCGGCGAGCTCACCCTCAACACGGTCTGGGAACACGCTGATCAAGTTGCGGCGCTTCGAAGGCGCCACCACATTGTTCATGACGATGGTGAGACGACGACGCTCCAGACCGCTGCTGATGTCAGAGGAGCTGATGTGCTCGTTACTAGCGATGGAGACCAGAAGCTCGGGCTTGAAGTTGATGATCTGGGTTCCATACTTCCGCTCTGCCCTCAGAGTGTCTGAAGCTGACGTCAGTTTCTTGAGCGTGTCGAGCCGCTTGCTGAATGAAGCTTCGTCAGTCAGGAGCAGTAAACGCTTACCGATCAGGCTGTGAGCTTCAAAGCGGTTCGTCTCAATCGTTTCCAGGTCAGATGTATGTGTGCCCGTGAAACCTGCCAGAGCAATCAGAATCTGCTGCAGCGTGGACTTACCGGAACCACCCGCACCGATCAGGTGTAGGAACTTTTCTCCAGTTGTATATCCCGTCAGTACAGCCCGGCAGAATGCCTGGATGATCACCACCTTATCGGCACCGACCGCCCACTCCAACCAGTTGATGAATTTCGGGCAGTTGGGATCTTCGCCGTATTGGAAAGCAAGCTTGGTCTGGAAATACATGTCTTTATGATTTCCAGGCTTGAACTCCAGAGTCTTGGTGTCGAGCACACCATTCTCAAAAGCAACCTTGCCTCGGTTGGTCTGCCAGATCGAGGAGCGACCACCCCGAACTGAACGCAGCAGCTTCGCCTTCAGCAGCTGGAACACCGAGTTAACGGTTGCCGAGTTGTAGCGTGGCAGCACTCCAGCTTGGATGAACGTATCCAGCGTGCTGACAATACGCCGTTTGATATGTTGTTCGTCGTTCAGATACCAGATACCTTCGTCGTTATCGTATGTAAAGAACTCGTCCAGGCTCGAATCAAATAGGAAGCTGTCACCGTAATTGCTTACGATGATCTCGGCGATGTCGTTTTCCGAGAACTGCCTGTTGTTGTTCTGAATTTGAACTAACTGCGCAGGCGTTTGAGGGGTGGAAGGCATTTCGGGGGGATCTTCTGTGACTGTTAATGTCGATGTCGGTTCAGGAGTCGCTTCGATCTCGAAGTCTTCGATGCTCAGGATCGAGTTACTCGGTTTTGGTTTTTTGGCTTTGATTTGTTCTTTGATCGCTTCGGGGCACTTGCTGTCAAACAGAGCCCGGTCTACATATTTTATCTTTTTCCATGGGGCGGACTCGCCTTCCTCGGATGCCATGGCGACAGCGGGGAGCAGCGTGGATGCGTCGGAGATGCTGCCGAGGATCCGGTTGAACTTGCCATCGAGGGCTGGGTCGTACTCGTAGATATTCTCGAATATTTGGTGCGCCATGTCAAGGGGTCGCTGCTTAATCGGCAGCTCATTAGCCCCAAGCCAGTTGGCCCAACCGATCAGCTCCTTCAACGCAACCGTCATGCTGAACGACCGGTCTTCCACCGGAGCCCCGTCCAGCATCGATCTGACAGAGGAGCTCAGCAGATTCCCAACGTCGATCCCGTCCGGCGTGGTGTCGATCTCCAGCGCCTCTGCTGGGTCGTCGTCTCGCTTGACTTCCTTGGGAATCAGGTTGTAAGCCTGCAGCCCTTCGTTGATTTTTGAAACCGGTATGTATTTGTGTGACCAGCAGATCAGATCTTGCTCGGACTTACCGCCGTAAAACAGGTTGACTGCCTGCGTTGCTCGCCGGTCTGATCCAGGGATTTGCTCAGCAATTTCCCGTACGAACCATTGATAAAAATCAGCGTCGACAATGGGTCTTTCGAGTCCGAAAACGAGACGGAAGCGAGGCCACTCCGGCGTCGTGCTTGGCGAGTAATACGCGAAGCTAAGGTACTTTTTACATATATCCAGGTCCAGAGCTTCTTTTACAGTTAGCTCTTGCTTTTGTACCTTGTTTCCGTTCTCGTCTTTATGATCTGCTTGATTATCAATGTCGATAATCACCAGACCAGCTTTAATCGTACCGGTCGAATCTTTAACTCTTTTACCGTTTACCAGATGCCACGCGCATAAGCCGTCACCGGCTGCTGTAGCCTTGGCGATCGTCTCGGCGTCTCCTTCTGACGCTTCCCAGTTCTCGTTGAATGATCTGAAGTTTCCACCTGGATTTATCTTTCCAGTTTTGGGGTTTACAAATTGACGAACTTTTTGATTTTTGGAGTAGAAAAAAAGCATGGTTCCCCTGCGCAGAGCCATTGTGCCACGGATTCCTGCGTGGGTGCAGGGGTTTAAGCAAAAAACCCGACCCTACGCAAGCCGAGTCTCATAAAACTTTCGTAAGACTTCAAACCACATTTCTTTGTCTTTTTTCAGATCTTCTGGACCAAAAGTAAATACTTGAACAGAAAACTCAGGAACTGCGGTACTCACGATGATCTGAGTTTTGTTGATTTTGATGCCTAAGCAAGCCTCCGCTGCGATTGTATAAGCAGCTAATTGCAGCTTCGTTTTCTTCAATTTAAAAACTCCAGAGACGAGAGCCTTCCGGAGTTTGTCCTCCATCTCGACCTTCGAGCTGGGGAATTTATAACTGTACGGACCGTTGCTGGTTTTGAAATCACCCAGGATTAATTCGCCATTTCCGTCCTGGTAGATGATGTCAGGGCACCCCGCGTACCCCTGAGCTTTGATCGGATCGTAAAAGTGGAGACGACCCACGCCGTCCTCACCTACATATTTGTGCCATTCTGGTTTGTTATACGGTTTTTCACTCCACAGAACGCGACCGTTCTCTAGCAGTTCGTCTACTTTTTCTGGTACATCCTTCCAATATGGAGCGTATTGAGGTGGGGGGCTTACCATCAGCCCCCTGATGTGATTCTCAACGCTGTTGTGGATAAAGGAACCCCTCTCTGCTGCCATATCAGCAGCTCCAGGATTCGCTAAATTCCAGTGAGCTAGTTTCTTACGAGTTTCCTCCGTTTGCGTGGCAGATAGAACGCTCGTTACGGAGGGAAGAGGGACATCGACACCATCACATCTGTAGTGTCGTAGTCCGTTTAATGTTAGTCGTGTTTGAGTCACAGTCTTTGATTTTTCTCGTTCATACTACCCCACCGCATCTGAAAAAACCTTCCAGTTTATCTATTACTTTTTCACTTATAGTAGTGCTCTCGTGTAACCAAAAACCATGGTTAAAGTTTAATTTATAGAAAGGGTTTTTTGAAAATATATGTTTCGCGGCTATGTCATGTGCGATTGCCGCGTGTTCAGCTATTTTAAAATAACCTAAGTGAATACGACCTTCACCAGGATACATAATATAGGCACTATAAGAATTATTTACTTTATTTACTCCTTTGTATTTAGAGCTACTCCAAGATTTTCTATTATGTAGTTGGTCTAATCCTGAAGCTAACCTTAGATTATCTATTCTATTGTTTAGTCCGTTGTTGTCTTTGTGATCTACGGTTTTATTTGGTTCTAGCTTCCTATTTAATTTAAACCATATTAGATTGTGTACAGCGTACTGTACTCCGTTTATTTTCTGTCTCCAGTACCTGTTGTCGCTAGTTTTGTATCCGCACATACTATCTTTCTTATGACGTTTGTAGTCTTTACTCCATTTTAATCCACTTGGAAGACTCTCGTCTACCTCTAGGCAATTAAGGATTTCTTGGTCCACTAAAGTATTTTTTGTTCTCATTTTATTAAAACGCCATCGAGAAAAGTCGAGGCTCCTCGGGACCATCGTCGTCATCACTATCATCATCTTCCTCTGCCTCATCTTCGTCCTCGTCTACAAAAAACTCGGACTTCTGGTATTCGATATCTTTAGTGCGGCTTGTCAACTCTTCGGTGAGACAAAGACCTGCTGAAAAACTTTCAACAACAATCTCCGCGCACTGCTGGGCATCTCGGATCTCTCCTTCAGGGGAGATGCACTCTTCAAGGAGCTGTGCTGATACCAGTAAGGCAATAACCCGATCGAGTTTTTCATTCGTCTTGTCTAACCTATCGCACACAGCACGCTGGAACTTTTCAAGTTTACTTGATTGCGATGTCATCGAGGGGAGGGAGCGTTTGAGCTGCGTCCCAATTTACAGCGTATGACACGTGAGTGCCATCCATCCACTTGTCCGGTCGCTGAAAAACGAACCAGCAGCTCGTGACGGAATCGCGAGACGCGCTGACAGAACTGAAACGCGGCCGTGGCGACAGGACGATCATGTTCGACATCTTGTTCGAGAGCAAGAAGCTTCGGCGCTTAGCCACAGGTTCTATAAACGACAAACGATCTAAGACGGCAATTCCTTCCCGTGCGATCTGAATCCCGTAGTCAAGTATGTACTCACTGTATTCATTAAGTCCGGTTGTATTTGCGATAACCCAGTCGTATTGTTTGTCCCGCATGGTTGTCCACCAAATCGGGTTCACTAAGTTATCGCTGTTTTTGTTAGTTGTAACTGTAAGATTGTGAGCTCGCAGTTGATCGCTGAGCGTATCGTTTGGATCATATGGGACTAGAACTGAGCCTTGGATGTAGCTGTGCTTGATCAGTTGATGCGTCACGCCTTCAGGGATTGTGTAAAACGATGCCATGCGTAAAACGGAAGAATGTGTGGAGCTTAGCAAATGGGTTGGTCTTTGACCGCTTCTGTGATTAACGTTGAGAAAGCTGCTGTCTCGGTATGCAACTCGACTGGATGAGTCAAGAACAGGAGTTTTTACATAATCGAGTGATGATGGACGCGAAGAAGTTAGATAGAGACGGATTACTTCAAATTTTTGAAATGGTCCATAAACAATCACTCATCAACAAACGTTTGTTTTCCTGCCTCGCCTCATGGTGCGCTCGCAATCAAGTCACTCTTCCTGCTTTTGATGAGTTGTTAGCAAGTAGAGAGGTTGCTCACCCTGTGGATACTCCTGAAACCCCAGCCGCTTGAGATATTTAGCTAAGGCAGCGGTCCGCTCCGTACGAGGCATAATCATGAGAGGTTTGGCGTTCGTAACTTCTAAGTGAATCTTTAGTATCTCCAGCGCTGTACGTAAGGCAGCCAGTGAGCGGAGTCCCTGCTTAGTGAGGACTGAGCGAGCTCTTTTGTTCTTGCGGTTTCGATACCAATCGTTTGCCGCACGTTTCGACTTGTGGATCGCCAGACCCACGTTGTAGGCAAAACCTACATCCTCTACAAAGAGGCTTACCCACTCACCATCTTGCTTTATTTTTGTTGAGATGCAGTTGAGGTACATAATAAAAGCGGCCTTTCGAAAAAGACCGCTGCCTTGGCTTCGTTTTTACGTTAGCTCAGAAATCAATCCCGAGTGCTTTTGCTTGCTCTTCGGTTAGTTCTACCTTCTTCGCTTTAGGAGAAGGTGGTTCGGCAGACTTCAGAGCCTTGGCTTCGGGTTCGGGTGCAGCAAACGTACGCTCGGGAGCTTGACCCCGCGTGGATGCGAAATCAGCTTTAAGTGCAGCGTGATCGCTGCCCAGAGGAAGCTCGATCAGATCAGCGCCGGGGATGCTGCTCTTCAGTGCGTTCGCCGCCATGCCTGTTCCGTCCTTGGCCAGCCACTCGGACACGTCTTTGAGGAGCTTTTCCTCATCGTCGTTCTGAGCAGGACGATCGCTGAAGTCCAGGCAGTTGAAGTTGATCTTCGCCCCGTCGGCACCGGTCATCGGATCACGCTCGTTAAATGAGCGGGTCACGAACTTGGTTGAAGTGATAACAGACGCACAGTTAATGCGGTTGTTATACAGGGTTTGGAAATAAGCGATGAAGTTCTTTTGGCTGGATTTGCCAGAGATCATCGAAGTCGTGACGCACCGAGGAGGCAGCAACCTGTGGTGAGGGGATACACCGATGTACGCGATACGAAGGAATTCCTCCTGATTGCGCATACCCAGGTTTCCAAAGTACGGGGTGAATCCGATGAGAATGAATTCAATCGGGATACCGTTGTCGTTGCGATCTACGATTGCGTTGTCGGGATCAACGTCAGATTTCCAACGACGAGCTTGAAGATCAATGCGTAGAGTGTGAGGCGGAATGTTGCAGAGAATTTCGGATTCCGAAAAGTCACCAGCGATAAACATGATCAGCAGAAATCAGAGGGAAAAGTCGATTGAACCGAGAGCAGCAGCAGCAACCTTGCCTTTTTCAGGGTCGGCTGCTTTGACAGGCGCTTTACGTGAAGCCTTAGGTAGGTAAAGAACCTTATCCAGATTGTAGTTGAGGTAAGACTTGTCGTCCTTTTCGGAGGTCGAGACTTTACCAACGCCAATCGTCGGGGTTCCGGGAGCCAGCTCAGCGAGTTGTGCGGAAAGCCCACCCCATGCGGAAAGCTTCATCCATGCAGTTTCTTGGTCTTCGGTCTGCCATGCGAGAGATCTGTTGGTGACGGTGTTGTCGCCAATTTCCATCTCCTCAGCTTTGGGACCCAAGCCACCGGTCGCGATGAAGAGGTTGATTGCCAGGAGATCTTGGAAGTTATCCTCGGTCACCACGAGCATGGGCTGCATCTGCAGCACACCGTCAGGAGTAGGCCGCGTGGGACCAATCGCCAGGACGGTTTGACCTTCTTCAAATTTTTTCAGGAGGTTACCGACGTAGTGGTCAGCTTTCTGTAGGAGTTGAACTTTCGTTGCAACACGTTTTTCGTTAGAGGGCAGCGACTCTGCCAGCACATTTACAGTTCCTTCGTCTTCAGCGGCGCTCGCTGTGACCCGAAGGCCGAGGATAAAAACGTTCATTGTTCCGGTTTGGTTTGGGTGTCCGATCGCAGTCGAACCGCACTATGGTACCAGCGCCGAGCCGGTTTGGCGATCAAATCAGGCTACTTCCTGTAAATGCCTGTAGATTGTTGCTCTGTGTACATTTAAAATTTTGGCGATCTGGATTACGCTTGCACCTTCCCGTCGTTGTGCTTTGAGGATCTCGATATCTCCTGGAGATAGCTTGGAGTGCTTTGCCGTTTTGTAATCAAAGTGCAACGGGTTGATGCAGTTTGGGTTCCCGCAGCGTGGCTTTGGATAACAGTTGTCTTTAGGGATGTCCAGATATAAGAGAACCGAATAACGGACGTATACTCGTTTTCCTAATACGTAGAAGCATGGTTGCTTATTTGAGAACGATCCTTCCCACTCAGAACACTTCGTGTACTCAAAGTTGTTGAAAGCTAAGTCGCGGAATAGTTTAGCTAAAGCAGACTCTTCAATTTGTTCGTAGCTTATAGAATATTGTGTAGCATCTACAGCTCTACAAATGTCTACAGCCTGAGCTTGGACGTGAGCTGTGTCGTTGGACTGGACGGCGAGGACTAACTTTTTGTCGTTACGTTCAAGTTTAATTGAGTATTGATTCACTTCTTACCTTTTCTGTCTTGCGCCTTATTGATTAATTGCTGAGCTTGCTTACCGATGTCGATTCCCTGTTTTTCCGCGATTCGTTCGATCCTCGCAGCACTTGCACCACTAGAAATCAGAGCCTGAGCGCCAGCTTGCGTGATTCTCCCGGCATCCGTGGCCTGCGCAACTTGCTGAACCTGAGTCTTGAGCCCTGTGGGAGCCTGCGCAATCGCTTGAACTTGTGCACGGTCGACAGCGCTCTGTGCTTTACTGCCAAGTGACACACCAGCAGCACGAGCTTGTTTCTCGATTTGGGTTGGGTCGACGCCCTGAGACAACAGACCTTGAACGCCAGTTTTACCAAGATTAGTCGCGCCTCCGGCAGCTTCAGCAGCTTGTTTAACTTGAAGGCGGACCGGAACTGTTGGGGCTGTCGAGGGAGCAGCTGTGGGCGCAACCGGAGCCTCAGTGCTGGTTGGTTCGGCGGCACCGGGTTCCATCTGCTGAGAAGATGTCATACCCCTAGCTGCCTCTTGGATGCTGCTCAGGATACCGCGACCCTGTTCAAGCAGACTTTCGAAAGGTGAATAGTCAAACTCTGGCATTTCATATTTCGGAAGGGCAATCGAGGATTGAGAGGAAGACCCGACTTGTGTTGGGGCCGTCATCCCAGTCGGAGTTTGAGTCGGCGCACTACCGGAATAGCCGAGACGGCTGCCTCGTCCTTGAGGTCCAGTAGGACCAAACTGGATGTTAAACGGTGCGCCGTAAGTTAATTTACCTTCAAGGTTATATTTCTGAAATTCGGATCCGGGGATGGTTTCATCTGGGCTGACTGCAGTTACACCAGTGCCCGTGGCGGTAGGGGCACCTTCGACTGGTTTTTCTACCTCTTCTGGTTGTGTGCTGGAGGTCATCGTCCCCAGATCTAGCTCGGGGAATAGTTTTGCCAACGTACTTTTCGAAACACCTGCCTCGGGGCTAACACCGAAAGACGTGCCAGCTAAAGAGAAACCGTATGAAGGACGACGCCGAACAGCCACGCGACTAAATCTATCTCCTACGATCGTAGCAAGTTTTCGATCACTAAATCACGTACTCACTGTTTAGTCGGTGTGCTTTTATTTCATTTCTTCGAAAAATCTTCGAAGGTAATGCCCCTTGCGAACAACCATATCTAAAGTCTTCATTGTGCACAAAGCTTCTTCGTAGCTTTTAAAAACCTCTGCTTTCTCTTTCTTACCGTTGTACATGACCAGGGTCTCGCCCTGGATGGCGTTTTCGACAAACTCCCCGCGTGGGTTCAGGATCACCCAGACCTCTCGGAACTTTAAATACGGGCGCGAGGACATCTCCTCCTCGGTGTAGAGGGAATTTACCTTCGCTATCTTAGTGCTTTTCTTAGATTGCGCACTATTTACTTTTTTCTTAACGTTCAGCGTGATGCTGTTTTTTCGTTTCTCTGCTCTGGCTGCGTTGCACGCTACAAGGGGTGACTCGTATAGGGACGGGAGGAAATAAAGTCCATCATCTGCATTAACAACCGCCACGTAGGTCTTTCCTAACTTAATAGCAAAGACCTCTTTTTCTGCTGTTTTTTCGATTTTAACTAGTTCACTCATTTAGCGGCCCATGAATCACCAACATTCGCATCTGCTGATGCTGGGACAGATGTTAACACTTTTTGAGCTGCCTGGATCATGGCGGTTTCCAGCACCTCTTTGTATTCATTAGCAAGATCCTCTTTTACTTCCAGCACGATTTCGTCGTGCACGCACGCGACCATTCGCACATTTTCATCTAAGTGTTCGTTCAGATCTGCGATGGCGATCTTCAGGATGTCTGCGCCGCTGCCCTGGATCAGGGTGTTGGCTGAGCACATCATTGTTGCGTCATCGTAACTCAGAAGCCTGCGCCGTCCGCACGCTGTACGTACATAAGCCCAGCCATCTTCTACCAGAGCCGCCCGCTCCCGGTGCCACATGCGCAGGCGTGGGTACGCAGCGTGGAAAGCAGCGTGTGCGACTTTCGCTTCTGACAGAGAAAGCATCTTCCCACTCTGTGCTGCATATGTCTTGTATTTTCTATAGCCCATTCCGTAAAGCAACGCGAAGTTCAGAGTCTTTCCATCTTGTCGTTCATCTTTAGACACTTCGTGTAAGTCCTTCTTATAGATAAGACTAGCAGTCATTGTGTGTAAATCAATGTCGTCTTTAAATGCCTGCCGCATCTGAGGGATGTTGATCAGTTCCGCACCGAGTCGCAGCTCGATCTGAGCCCAGTCGCAGATCACCAGCTTGAATCCCGGCTCCGCGATGAAGCACTCCCTGAATTCTTTACCTCTTGGAACTTGCTGGATGTTGACTGCAAAAACTGTTTTCTTTTCCCTTTTAGCTGTCTTCGGAGCACCGTTGCTTGTAAAGCGCCCTGAGTTTGCGCCTGTTTGGTTGTAACCAGAGTGAATACGGAGCGTTACGGGATTTACATTTTCTAGCAGCTTGGTGATGTGTTCTAGTTTTGTCTCCACTTTTACCCGCTGCCTGTAGAGGTTCAGCGTGGGGTCGTCGCTATCGAACTCTGCGAGAGCGATTTGGTTGAGGGTTTTCTTCTCCGTCTTGGCGTCTCTAGGCAACTCGATACCGCAAGCAGTAAAGGCAGAGATAACCTGCGTCGTGGATCCAGGATTAAAATCTTTTTTCGGTCTCTTACCGACTGCGACCTTTCCATCAATTCCCCGAGGAAGTTTCAGATCTGTCGGAAGTCTATCGTCCAGTGACTTAACGAACTGTTCGGTCTTATGTTCCAGCTCTTCTTCAATAGATGCTTTGAGCTTGTTTAACTTAGTCAAATCGACACAGAATCCTTTGTAGCTCATCATTGCCACAGGGCGGACGCACTTGGATTCGAGCCCATAGACGGGTAAAAGGTTCTCCTCCTTTAGTTCTGCTAACTGCGATGCCGCGATGCGTGGAAGGATATCGACGTCTCCTGCGGCGTACTCGATTTGTTCGATGTCGAGTTCTTCGGCGCCCCAGTCAGACTTCTGCTGCTCCTTACTGATTTCAATTTCGAGCCTACGTTCCGCCACAGCTTTCAAGCTGCAGCTGACGTCTGTGAAGTATGTAGTCTGAGATTTTGGACTGACCCGTTTCTCTTTAAAGCCAGAGCGAAGGACGCGCTCTGCGACGTACGTGTCGAAGATCTTGTTCTTAAAATCAATCCCGATCGATAGCAGAAACTGGAAGTCGAAGTTCATGTTGTGCGCCAGCAACATGGCGCGAGACTCTATAAGTTCCTTAAGTTCCTCGTTTGGTTTGAACTTAAATAGATCTAGGACATAAACGATACGATCCTCGATCTCCGGCGTGGCGTCACAGAGCTGCAGTAAGCGGAGTTTCGCGATCGTCGCTTGCAAACCCGTTGTTTCGCAGTCCAAGCACATTTTTGGAATCTGCTTTAACTCGGGCAGAACTTCCTTGAACTGTTCGGCTGTTTGGATGTAACGGACTTGCATGAGGAGAATGATGATAGAGAAATGAAAAGCCCCGCCGAAGCGAGGCTTGCAGTCTACTCTGGTTACTAAAGGCTGACTTAGGAACCCTGACGGCGCGACGCAAAGAAGTTAAGGATGTACTCGTTCGAGTCTGCCCAGAGGAGACTGACGTCTTGTCCCCGCTTCGTCAGTCGGAGGTTGTAGTACACGCGCTGCATCGTGTTGCCGCTCGCCCCGTCTAACGATCCGTACGACATCTGCGACTTCTGCTCTACGAGTCCGTTCTTCATACACCAGTTCATCCCTTCACGGAGGGACAAGTACATCGGACTGACGTGGAACGTATCTTTGCGGTCGACCCCTGCCCGTAAGACTACTGGATCGAAGTTGCCCAGCTCTTCGGACCACGTAAATCCTTTATACAGTATTGAATCGTGCGGGACTTTATTGTTTGATGCGTCGATATCGTTTACGTAGAAGATGGCAATCTTCCGAAGAGTGTTCCAGTCGTTGAACTCAGAAAAGTAGTCCAGAATCATCGCTGCTCCCACAGCCCAGTAAGACTGAGACTTGTGGAGCTCCTCGATCAGAGCCTCTGGACCTTCCCAGACTGTTTTCTGAGTAGCCGGGCGACCGGCCTTCATCTTCTTAGCCGGTTTGCCGACGGAGATCTTCCAAGCCAGCGATGCCAGCTCCTGCGATCCCATAGTGACCGCTATCTCGAACAGGGCTTTGCTATCGAGCTTCGAGATATCGAAGACTTCGCTCAGCTCAATGGTTGGGGTGGAGCGGCTGTTCCTAACGGTTTTGATCAGCGTGGCAGCCTCCCCCTGTTCGAGAGGGGTGCCGTTGAGAAGAAATTGAAAAGTCATGTACAAGAAAGGTGAGAGGTCATGACAAGGAGCATACTAGCCCATTACTCGGATCCTTGCTCAGGGGTCGGCGCCTTCGCAAGAGAGCTCTGAATAAAGCTTGAATTGGAAGAATTCCGTGACAAGGTTGATTGTCAAGTCTTTAAGATCCAAGATTGTAAGTTTTACATTTTCGTCTGTTATGTCCATTCCATACTGTTCGCTGAGTACGTCTGATATAAAATAAAAATACTCCATGTTTGACTTTGTGTTTGATATCCAGAAATAACCGTAACCTGATTCGCCTGAAGGGCAAGCATACGCAACTGAGTTGCCTTGGTAGTCGAATCTAGAGAACTCTGTCGGGGTCTTATCCAATAACTCTTTATCTAGTAGATCTTGAACCCAGTTAAGCAGGTCTTGCATACCGCCTGAAGGAGTTTTGTATGCGTTTTTGATCTCCTCTAAAGATTTCTGAATGTTATCTAAATACATGGTGTTTACGTCAGATGGCAAACCAGGCTAATTCGCCTTGACCCGTCCGACCCGCTACGTACAGCTTCCCTGACGAAGTGTCGTAAAAGAACTCGCCAGGGTTTTCAGGTTTCGGCTGCGTCCGTTCGTTTTTGTGGGATCGACCTTTATATTCGTCGATCAATTCCCTGAGTACGTCGCTCATAGCACACACTTAGGTTAGCGGATACACTTTTGAATGACATCAATCGAGTCGATGTTATTCGAAGTGTCTACAGAGTAAGTCTCATCGCTGAATTGCTTACACACGTCAGGAACGGACATATCCAGACAAATGGTCGTAATCTGTGCGCCGGTTTCGTTCTTTAAGCTCTCGACCCTTGAAATCCAGGCGGGGCTGGCTTCAGAGTTACCATCGGTCAGAACAAGAATGTCGGAATTTTTCAAGTTCTCTTTTTGACCGACCACGTGGGAGAGCACGGAGTTGAAGCTCGTTCCACCTCCTAGTGTCCACCCCGCCACGAAATCGATAAGTTCCTTCGTGTTTTGTGTTCCGCTTTTTATCTCCACACTGTTTCCCACGACGGTATCAAACAAGTGAATTCGGACGGCACGTTTATCTAGCAATGCCTGCTCTGAGATAACTAGGGCTATCGCCTTGCTCCACAGCTCTAATTCTCCGTGCATCGACCCGGATACGTCGACGTACATGACTACAGGGCCGCGACCTAAGTCTGTTCTGGACGCGGTGTAGTCTTTTGTGAGAATCGTTTTCTGGGAGTATTTCAGAGCAAACAGTGCTTGCCCCTCCTTCGAGCCCGCCAAAGCGAGCTCTGTGGGGAATGCGTTGATCACGCTGTCGCTGAACTTAGCGCCGGTCACCGCTTCATAGTTCGATTTGGCTGGCTTGGCACGTTTGCGTTCAGTCCACACCCGACGCAGCGCACCAAGCTTTTTAGCGATCTGTTTGAGTGTCTTGTTTCTGCTCAAACGAGCTGCAAGATTACGTTTCTCCTGTAAATCATTAAGCATTTTGCCGTTACCTGGCATTGAGCTGAACAGGCTATTCATCTCCTCATTCTGTTCGTCGCTCTCGTTTAGAACTTTGTCGACGATTGTGTTTGCCTCAGCTTGAACCTGAGATTTAAGATTTTGCAGAGCGTTGTGAATCTTCTGTCCTAGTTCTTTACCTTGCGCTCTCGCTGCGTTTGCTTCAGCCTTGTCTCCGTCTTGTACAGCTTTGTTGTACTGGTCGCGGAGTTGTTGTAACTGATCGCCAGACCCGATCAGCAGCTGTACATCGAGCGTATTTTGCTCGATTGCGTCCTCAATGACTTTGGAAATCTCGTTGAGGATCCGTACAGAGTTGTTACCTGAATTGAACTGCTCGCCCACGCAACGTTGAAGCAGCGTGGGCCATGCAGCGGCTTGGGACAAATCGCCCATGATTGAATACCAGAGAGCATTCTCTGGTTTGTATCCCTTAGGTGTAGTCGTTGTGTCGCCGTCGCAGACTGCACGAAAGTACTCTTCGAAGTCTTCGTCGCTGATCAGCCACTTAACTTCGTCAGCGCTGTACAGACGTTCAAAAACTTCCTTACCAAACCTTGAGAGTTGTTTGATGTTGTACGTATCAACGAGATACGTAACGTTAGGCTTCGTGTCGCGGATGAAGTCTTCCCAAAGGAAGTCTGCTAGTGCTGAGCAAATGAGCGTCAGTGGTTCGTTATGTACAAGACGAACAAACTCGGAGTTCTTCTGGAGATTCATGATTAGTGAGTAATTTCGTTGAGAGCTTGAGCAATCGTGTCGCAGTTGTTTTGCAGGTTTTGAGAGAGCTTTACGGCTTTCGACCTAACAGCAACGCTCATCCGAATCCTAGAGCCATCCAAAAGCTCGTCTACTTTGTCCCTGACCGTGTTCATATCCTTGTGATATTTCCGCAGGTGAATAACAAGGTCGTTGAGAGAACCGATGTTGTTCTGTTGTTGGCGAGTACGCAGCGAAGAGAACTCGGTCATAATTCCGCTGGCAGCTCGCTTTGCGTCTGCGAACAACCGCTCCGCCGTGGGAACTTCCTGCTCAAGGATTTCGATGATAGTGCTTTGATCTTCTAAGTCGTTGTACACAATGTGTACAAGGCTGTTGTGCATGTGCTCTGGGTAAAGCTCCTCATCGCCTTGGACTAAGGCCCATGCTCTCAGGAACTTAAGGATCTGCACTCGGCGACGATCAGAGATTGTGATACTCCTTTGTGACAGCATCTGCCACACAGAGTTAAACTTATCCAGGAAGTCTTCTGAGACTTTTACGTTACGTGCAGCTTCCTGAATCTCTTTCAATTCCGAAAGTGTCAGAAACTCGCCAACCTGTGGGCGATCCTCTATGCCCAAAGCCCACTCATCCAGCGTCCGTTTAGACACCGGTTTCTTCAGCATCTCGACAGTCGGACGAAACAAGAATCGATCTGCGAAAGCTTGCAGAGATTCTTCCTGAGGCCAGCTATTAGTCGCAGCGATGATCGATTGCAGCGGGGTCTCTATGACTTGGTTGCCGTTGTTGAATGTACGTTCGTTAAGTAGCGATAGGAGAGAGTTGAGGATAGCAGAGGAGCTACGAAACAACTCATCGAGGAATCCAATGTGCGCTGAGGGCAAGTAACCCGAAACGTCCCGTGTGTACTCATCTTTCAGTAGCTTGGTTACCGCAACAGGACCGAACAGTTCACTGGGATCTGTTGTAGGAGTAAGCAGGTAACCGAAATAGTTTGCGCCCGCGATACCTTTACAGACGCCACGAACGAGATCACTCTTACCTGTTCCCGGAGGTCCGAGCAGGAAAGCGTTTTGCTTAGAGATAACGGAAGCGAGCAGACCATCGATCACATGCTCACGTTCGAGCGTGGCAGCATTCAGAGCACCACGAAAGTTTTGAAGTTTGCCGAAGAGTTGGTCGTTCATGAGAATTGTCTGGGGTAGGGAAGTGGGAAGGGAATTGAGACTTCTTCGATCGAGACTTGACTAGCGATCATTCCACTGACTGCCGCTAGTCGTTTTACTGCCGCATCAATATCGACGAATGACACAGCGCGTGTAACGTCGTGTGTGTAGTGTTCTATGTCAGATAGATAACCGTCGTGTGTTTTAAATACATAAACTCGCCTGTCCATTAGAAGTCAGCCTCCATCTGTTGTTCAGATTGGGTATTGATGTCGTCGATAAGTTCATCGAGGTTCTCGCCAGCAGCCTGGATCAACTCACGCCGTTGAGCGATAAGCTTCTTCAGCTGTTTGGACCGCTGCTCGTAGATATCGATTTCCATGTTGGCGTCCTTAACCAACAAGTTCAGAGAGTTAGCGTTCTCTACGTTCTTAATCTTTTCGCACAGCAATTTGTACTGTGAACTCAACGCCAAAGATTGTTGAAGTTTCTCTAGGCCCTGAGAGTTACCGTGTCCGTTACAGATGCTGGAGAGTTCTGTCCGAATCTCTTCTTGCACAGCGTAGAAGTCTTCTACTGCTTTAGTGCGTACACCGCGATCAGGGGACTGCAAGTTACTCCCGGACTGCAGTAAACGATCTGCAAGTAACGCGAGATCACCAAAAGCCGGAACACTATCGCTGATGAGCTTTAGTTTCTCTGCAGTGATCTGCCAGCTTCCCCTCTTCTTATCTGATCCTGTCTGTTGACGGCCGATCTTAGTGACGCTGCGAACATCAAGATCGTCCAACAGTTGAGCGCCGAGAGTCAGGGCTTTGTCTGAAGCAGACGCTTTGGCGGCTTCAAGAACTTGCTGAGTATTGATTGCGTTCTCGTAGGCGAGTACAGAATCAATGTCTCCATCAACAGGAGCGTCGACTTTCTGCAGAGACACAGGAAGTGGACCCAGCACAGAGACACGAATCGGCTTGCGGTATTCCTCCCGCGTGGGAAAGAAACGCATGTAGGCATCGAATGCAATCGAGTACTCTGTGTCTTCCGAAAACAGTGGGCGGAGGATACCGTTAGCTGTCTCTTGCCACCGTGTGTACTCGCTTTCCCACAAGCCTTTTAGTTCATCGTTGTGTTCATCAGCGTCTCGCTTGATCTCTTTAATCATCTCGTTTGCTTCTTGGAAGTAGGAAGCAGTTACGAAATGAGCGTCACCATAATGAATGCAGAAAGCATCGTAAAGTTGGCGCTGTTTCAAACGAAGTGCATCAAGTTTGCCCTTAAGTGCGTTTGAGAGATGAGGGCGGATGCTGACTGTGTTGTTGGCTTCGAGTGTGTCGATAA
>Ga0315909_10001819_pt1 | contig 28159 bp, 41 predicted proteins | sample LakEriMetagenome_11_FD_203527 | JGI IMG/M metagenome (GOLD analysis project Ga0315909, IMG submission 203527) | Freshwater fungal communities from buoy surface, Lake Erie, Ohio, United States - Buoy 2 MA125 | ecosystem: Environmental > Aquatic > Freshwater > Lake | place: USA: Lake Erie, Ohio... | reverse complement strand
AGCTAATATTATTAGAATGAATGCGGCTATAATAGCTGATAAAGAGGCAGAGTATAATAAATCTGTCGAATTTATGGAACTTGCAGATGCTGGGTATAAAAATGACTTACAAAAACAATTAGAGCATAATGAACATTTGTTGATTATTCAAAAAGACTATGGGAAATCAACTATTGAAATAGAAGAACAAATTAAACTTAATAAAAAACAAATTGATGATGAAAAAAAACAATTACATGAAAAATATATAAAAGAAACCGAAGCAGATACGTATAAGGCTCAACAAAAAAAATTAGAAGACCAATACAATGCTGATGTAGCTGAAATAAATCTTATTAAAGATAAGAATCAAAAAATAAAATTACTAAATGATTTAAAAATTCAATATGAAGCTGATAGTCAAAAATTAGAAATACAACAACGAAAATCAACGATTGAAGCTATTGGTTTAATGGCACAAACTGCAGCAGATATTGGTAGCTTAATTGCAGATAGAATAGCAGGTGAAAATGTACAAGATAAGCAAAGGAAAAAAACAGCAGTTAGAGTAGGAGCAGCTAGTTCAATTGCGGGTGTTATAGGTCAAACGGCGGCGGCTAATGCTGGTTTCTTAGCGAATCCCGCATCTATATCTACAATGGGATTTGCAGCAGCAGCACCTATTGCAGCAAGTATTGCATCAAGTACGATTGCTATCGCTAATATTTTAAATGAAAAAAATAAAGCCATTAGAGAAATTGATGATGCTGGTGCTGGAGAAACGGCAAAACCAAGCGGTTCTAAATTCGCAACGGGTGGATTGGTTACTGGGATGGGTACTTCTACAAGTGATAGCATCATGGCAAATTTATCAAATGGGGAATCGGTTATTAATGCGAAAAGTACTGCGATGTTTGGCAATTTATTATCTAATATCAATCAAGCGGGTGGCGGTGTAGCGTTCGGTAATCAAAATAACGCAAATCCGATATTTAAGACGTATGTCGTAGCTTCTGAAATGACAAGTCAAATTGAAGCCAATTTAAAATTAAAACAAATAGCACGTTTATAATGAATAGAAAATTAATAGAACTAGTAATTAGCGAAGGCGGTGGCGTGGATAAAATTTCACTAGTTGAAGAGCCAGCCATTGAAATAGATTTCATGTATTTTAAAAAGGAATTAGAGAAATACAGATTTGATAATGATTTGCAAATTGTTATTGGGCCAGCCATGATACCGGATTTCAAAATTGTAAGATTTGACAAAAAAACAAAAACATACTACGATGTTATTTTTAGCAAAGAAACTATTTTGAAGATTGCTAAAAAATTTATGAAGGAAGCTCGCACAAACGATGTGAATCAAGACCATGAAAATAAAAAGAAAACGGGAACGTATGTTTATGAATCTTGGATAGTAGAAGATGAGAACGATAAGGCAATACAAAAATATGGTTACGATGTGCCCGTAGGAACGTGGATGGTATCAATGCAAATAGAAGATAAAGAAACTTGGCAAAGAGTAAAAAATGGGGAGTTAAAAGGCTTTAGTGTTGAAGGTATTTTTGAAGAATATGAGAATGAAGAATTGTTTAATAAGATAAAAGGAATCGTATCTTTTGACGAAGACAAAGCGTTGGAACTTGCGAAGACTTTAGGAATTAAAGCAAAGGAATTAGAGGAATTTGACTTGGTAGAAGTGGATGAGAATTTTATCCGACCGCAAGGATATAAAGAAGGATTAACGGTTTACAAGTACGATGGACCGCCAGCAGAAAGAATATTTTGCCGTACAATGTTATCACTTGAAACGTATTTCACATTTGAGGAAATTAGAGCAATTGCACAAGCACCAGTTAACCCTGGCTTCGGGCCACGAGGTACGGACATATACGATATATGGAAATATTCGGGCGGTGCAAACTGCAAACATTTTTGGCGTAAATATTACATCAATGCTAAAGAAAAAGTAATCAATAAAGGACGTGCGCCAGGACTTGCGGGAACAGCTCCATATGACCAACCAAATCATGGTTTCTTACCCGATAATAAATAGTTATTCACATAAATTGTTAAAAACTTTAAAACCAATATATATTAACATGTACAAATTAAAATTAAACCAAGTTAGAGCACTACTAGGCGTAGAAGTAGCTTTAGAGAAAATTGTTTTAGTTGACGGAACAGAGGTTATGACCGAAAAATTAGAAATCGGATACCCAGTTTTTGATGCTGAAAATAACCCAGTTGGAGCGGGTGAACACACAATGGCAGACGGCACAATTTTTAAAACTGATGACTTAGGTGTTATTACCGAAATTATGTTTCCTGAAGTTAAAGAAACTGAAGAAACTGAAGCGCCAGTTGAAATAGTTGTAGAAGCTGCTGAAGTTGAAGAAGTTGCAGTCGATCCAATGGTATTAGTTTACGAAACTATTGCTGAGATGGGAGCTGAAATCGAGAAGTTAAAAGAGAAATTAAACTCATTCTCAAAAGCGCCAGCAGTTGCACCAATCAAAAAAACGGACAACGAAGTAGTTGACCACACATTCTCAAAATTAGAAAGATTAAAACAAATTAAAAACCAATTAAAAAAATAAAATATGTCATTTAACTTAGGATCTTTACCAGCATATACAGACCAATTATCTACCGACCTAATCAGTGCGGCGTTATTGAAGTCTTTTACAACCGAGTTCGTAACAATCGAAGCCGGAAAAACAGCAGGAACATCTGCAATTAACGTTATGAATTCAACAGTTGACATCTTAGATGCAACTTGTGGATTTGCAGCGGGCCAAGTAGGTTCAAACGCAACAGTATTCTCTCAAATTCCTTTAGTAGTAGGAAGCAAAATGTTAAAAGAGCAACTTTGCCCAGAAGATTTGAGAAGCAAATGGACTTCGTCTCAATTGGGTGCGGGTGCAAACCAAGAAACAGTACCTTTTGCAGAATTAATCGCAAACAACAAAATGGCAAACATCGCTAAGTATGTAGAGAATACAATTTGGCAAGGTGACGGAGCTACATTAACAGGTTTATTAGCTCAAACTACAAATGCGAACGGTTCAATCAATTCAGCGGGTGCATACACACAATGGACTACTTCAACTGCGATTGCAGAGTTTTGGTTAAACGTAGGTTCATTAACTCCATCTTTACAAACAGAAGATGATTTAGTAATGTACACTAGCTATGCTAACTACCAAGCGTTAGTTGGTGCATTGATTAACACAGGTGCTTCAGTTATCGGTACTTTCGCACAAGTTTCAAATGCAAGTGGTGTTAACGCTCCTAGCTCATTCGTTTTCCCTGGTACAAACATCACAGTTTTTGCAGCACCTGGTATCAATGATGCAGCTCGTGTAATTTTAGCTCCGAAAAAATACATTTTCTTTGGAACTGGTTTATTAGATGAAATGGATACATTCAAATTCTACTACAACCAAGCAGATGATATCATGAATTTCAATGCTAAATTCAGATTAGGAACAGCGGCTTATGTTTCTCAAGTAGTATCAAATCTTTAATCATAAAAAAGGGAGCTAAAAACTCCCTTATTTTTAACTTTAAAAAATATTTAAAAAATGGCATGTAGCATATTAAGCACGATGAACTTGGATTGTATGAGCGCACTTGGTGGTGTGAATACTATCTACGTTTTTGCGGGCGACAATTTCGAAATCCAAACAGTTGCAGCGGGTGAAGTAACTTTAGCTGGTGGTACAGGGGATTTCTTTCAATACAAATTCGCAAAAGATACAGCGAAATTAACAGAAACAGCAACGATTTCAAACGCAAACGGAACAGTTTTTTACACAACTGAATTAAGCGTTAACATCTCAAAAAGAGACGTTGCAAAAAGAAACGAATTTTTATTGTTAGCAAAGAATCGTGAGATTAGAGTTATCGCAGTAGATAACATGGGGCAATACTGGTTGTTAGCTAACACACGTGGAGCGGTTTTATCTACAATGGTAGGTGAAGGCGGTCAAGCAATCGGAGACATGAACGGATACACATTTACGTTCCAATCAATGGAAGCGGATCCAATGCCAGCATTGAGTTCAACAAGTAGAAATGCAATCGCAGCAATCGCACCAAATTCAAGTGCAGCAGTTGGTGGCTTTGATTTCAATACTTCAGCTAACTAATATTAACCTTTAAAAAAATTAGGGCGGTGCGGTCAATCGCATCGCCTTTTTTTATGTCATGATAAATTTAATAGAAGGGAAAAACGAGTTTATAATTTACGGAGACTTTACTCAAAACATGAATAGTTATCACATCCATTTATTTAACGGCTTTGATAGGATTGAGCATATATGTAAATTAGAAAATAAAACATCAAGTACAAGATTTGCAGAATTTACCATCTACATTAACGATGGTATTATAGGCGATTATCATTTAAACGATTTACCATTTGGTAATTTTGATTATACGATTAACATAGGAAACAACATTTACAATCGTGGTCAAGCTATTTTAACGGGCGATACAGAAGTACAAAAAATTGAATATATTTCAGATAACGAAAAAAGCGAAAGCGTAATTTATGTAAGCTAATGAAGACAATTATAGACACATTAAAAGAGCCCGTAAACGTACTAAATGCAACGACTTTCGGAGTAAGTTTGACGACTTTGCCTGAAGATTTAAAAATAGTTTTCTACATTGTATCAATTATTGCATCAATATTGGTATCTGTTAAGTATTTTTACGAAATAATTAGTTTAAGAAAAAACGCTAAAAAAGATATTTAATAGTATGAATAGTTTTGCATTTAATTCAATCTCACAAATTCAGATAGATTTACCTACATTCTCGGAGCGTGGTTCTAAAAAATGGATAAGCTATGGAGAAGACAATTTATATCCACAATTTATAGCGAGCTTATTTTTGCGTTCAGCGATTAATAGAACGGCAATACAATCAAAGATTGACGCAACCATAGGGAACGGATTAAAGACCACGGATGAGGCTTTAAATTACGTTTTGGTGCGTGCGAATCCGATTGATAGTTGGAACGATGTGTTTGAGAAATGCGCTCAAGATTATATCACGTTTGGTGGATATGCTTTGAATATAATTTGGTCAAACGATGGTAAGACAATAAGCGAAATTTATCATCTTGATTTCACAAAGGTAAGAAGTGGTAAGATTGAACCAGGCGAAGATTTACCTCGTGAATATTATTATTCTACGAATTGGGAAAACTCAAATAAATATAAGCCAACGCAATATGCTACTTATAACCCTACTTTATCATTGGAATGTCCTTCGCAAATATTGTATGCGTTTGATTACGAACCTGGCAATATTTACTATCCTTTGCCAACGTATGCTGGTTCAATCAATGATATTCAAATTGACATTGAAGTTAGTAAATTTCACATCTCTAATCTTGCCAATAGTTTGAATCCATCTTTGTTTATTAGCTTAAACAATGGGATCCCAGCGCCCGAAGAACGCAAAGAAATTTATGACGAATTAACGATGGCTTATCGTGGTACTGAAAACGCTGGTAAGGCATTCGTTGCATTTAGTCAGGACAAAGAGCACGCTCCCGAGGTAACTCCGATTACAAGTACAAATGATAATTATTACACGACTTTAGAAACTAGAATCACAACTAGAATCTTAACAGGACATAGAATTACAAGTCCGTTATTATTGGGACTTTACAATGGAGGTGCTGGCTTTAGCTCGAATGCTGATGAACTTGCGGTTGCTTATGGTCATTTTATTGGCACTTGTATTCGACCAATACAAAAAAGTATGTTAAGAGTATTCAACAACTTGATACTAAATAGAGGTTATGAAACTGAATTATTAATTACACCAACAACGATTATAGAACCAACAATAATAGCAGAATAATGGCAGTTACTAATGTACTATTCGTATCAGAAACGAAATTAAAATCATATACATCAATTCATCAATCGGTAAGCCCTGACGATTTACAGCCGTTTATATTACAGGCGCAAGATATTTATTTACAAAATTATTTAGGAGCTACGTTTTATCAAGAATTACAAACTCAAATCACGAATAATACATTAACGATCCCGAATAAAAAAATATTAGATGACTTTATAGGAGCTATGCTTTGTAATTATGCTTTGTATCATGCTTTGCCGTTTTTGAAATACAAAGTATTCAACAAAAGTATCATGAATAATGATAGCGAAAGCGGTACATCGATTGATTTGGAAGCGTTGAAATTCTTACAAAACGAAGTGCGTAGTGTAGCTGAAAACTATACTAAGATGATGACTACATATTTAAGAAACAATTTAAGCGATTACCCAGCGTATCAAAGTTTTGATTTCTTGGATGGTATTACTCCCGACAAAGGAACTCCATATTTCAGTGGATTGCAAACTAATTCGAGCTTCAATTTATCAAGACGTAGAGTAAACAGACGTGGAGATTGTAACGATTGTAACGGATACGAATATTAAAATTTAACTAAAAAACAAATATAAAAAATGATCGACAATTCTAAATTCATTATTACAAATGAAGTAATCGTAGATAAATACGACTTAATGATCCAAGCGGATATAACTGGGGCGCCAGCTATTTTGCAAATTCAAAAAGCGAACGTGGGTATTATATTTATCGGTAATTATACTTCGTTAAAATTCTTTATTGATGGGGATAAATTGGTAATTTTAGACAACAATTTTTACGGAGAATTTTCAGCGAATAACGTTACTGGATTTAACACGGCTGAAGATTTACTAATTTCTTTAAAAGCTGGAATTAACTAATAAAATATAACCATGACAAAATTAATTTTACAAGCGGGCCAACTTATTGACGTTATTAACTACAATGACAATCAATATTTTTCTTTAGTTGTTAGCGAAGATTTACCAATGCCAACGGCAATCTATAAAGAAGATACATCAATCGGAGTTAACGTACAAAGATTTATCGTAGATAGCGTAATCATTGCTAATATCAACACAAGCGAATCATTAACTGATAACAATGGTAATTTCTATGAGAAAGTTGAAAGCGCATCAATCTTAACTGAAAACAATTTTAACCCATTAAAAGAAACAGATGAAGCCGAAAATTAAACATTGGTACGAAAGTAAAACAATCGTTATGAACATCCTGGTATCAATCACAATGGTAATGGCTTTATTGCCACCATTGTTTTTAGATTTGAAATTAGATGAAAATTTAACGTTAAGATTGACCGTATTAGTAGGCTTTATAACGAATGTAATTAACATCGGTTTGAGATTTATATCTACTGATAAAATTAAGCGTAATGCCTAATTCAATTGTAAGCGCTAAGTTTGATTTGATGCGGTTAAATTTACCTCAAAATAGCGAGTTTACGCTTGATAACAACACGATTAAGGTAAAGCATAGCGACATAACTTTAAAAGCTGAAATTGAGGCGCAAATTCGGAAAGTAACTGCATCAATCGGAGCTGAAATAACAGATAAGTCAACAAGCGCAAAAATTAAATTTGAAGTCAAATTTTAATATCTATTTTTGTAACGAATGAAACCGAAAATATTTAGTCCCGCAGAAATGGTAAAGTACTTTGGAAAACCAAATCCACAAGGTACTTATTTAACTATGATTGATTTGCCATATACAATGTTTTATGATAGACAACCAGTTAAACGAATGAGGTGTCACAAAAAAGTAGCACAAGCGTTTACAAATGTATTCAATGAATTATTATCTAGTTATGGCGAAAGAAAAATAAATGAACTTGAAATAAATGACTTTGGCGGGTGCTTTACTTATCGTTTAATGCGTGGATCAAAGACTAAATTAAGCGCTCATTCATGGGGTACGGCTATTGATTTGGATCCTAATAGAAATACTCTAAAAGAAACTCATAAGACAGCAAGATTTGCACGAGCTGATTATAAAGCAATGATTGATATATTTGAGAAACATGGCTTCGCTTCATTAGGTAGATTAAAAGATAAAGATTGGATGCATTTCCAATATGGTTTACCTATATAAACTCGTTTTTTTCATAATTAAAATTTAGTTTTTAGGCTCAATGTTTCTACATTGGGCTTTTTTTTTAAAAATTATTTTTCCCGTGAAAGCATTGTTATTGCTACATTCTTAAAAATATTTCAAAAAAATTTTAAAATAATTTTAAAAATAATTTGGTAGTACGAAATATTGTTATAGATTTGCATTCATAAAACAATTAAAAAAAATAATTATGATTACACTAACACAAAAAACAAGCGAGCAAAACACATTAACTCAAAACCATTATGACATGGTTACAATGAATGAAGTTAAGAAAGTACATTTAGCATGTCAACTAGAAAGACTTGAAATTGAGATGCAACAGCCAGTTAAGAATTGGGATAAAATTTCCTTCTTAAAAACTGATATTATTAAATTAAAAAACTGCTTAAAAAATAAATAAATATGCAAATAGTAAACACAACAATCGTAACATCGGTATCAGAAATTAAAGAGCTAATACAACATTGTATTATACATAATATTGACGGGCAAATTAACTTAACCTTTGAAGATAGCAAAATAATAGTTAGCGAACCATCAAAAGAAATAGCACCTGACTTTATTGTGGATAGATTTCCTCATTCAGATTGTATAGATAATTGTCAATAAAATAAACATGGAAAAAAATAAAAAACTAGGCCGTAAAAGTATTTACATCAATCCTAAAAACAACACGTTAAAGACGTATAGAAGTAACAATCATAAATTGTTAGACATCGTAAATAAATTGATCCAAAACAAACACAGGATCAATCCTCAAAAGCTAACTGATAAACAACGTAAGGACATTATTGATACTCTTAACGAATTATTATTTATATAAAAACTAAAAAAAAATTTTGTAGTACAAAACAAAAGCATATATTTGCAATTCATTAAACAATTAAAAAATAAAAATTATGAAAATTACAACAACACAAAAAACAACACAAGAAGTTAGTATTGCTTTCCCAACATTCACAAAGGTTGCAGGCGTTTTTGAAAAAAAGTATTACGCAGTTATTGACGAAAATACTATTTTTAAAGTATTAGATTACAATACTATTAATGGCATAATTGATACTGGATTTGATGTATATTCAGCGTTCCAAGATGGATTTGAATTTATTGAAGAAAGTGAGTTTAATTCTGCATTATTAAAAGTAACGGAGCAACTAGACAATACAGTTAAAAAAATCCAAGATACATTAGAGACAATACATCACATTGATTTAATGGATAAGGAGCGTGAAGACTTAGTAGAATACCAGGATCAAGATAGAGCAGAAAGAGAAGAGTATTTATCACAATTTGAAGACGAAGACTATTAATATTAACGGGGGGTAACTCCCCCACTAAAAACAAAATAAATTATGAATAAAGAACTAGCAAAACAAACAAAGGCTACTATAACAAGCCTATTCAAACAATTAGATTTGGACGTTGTGCCATTAGAGCAGTTGAATGTAATACTTTCAACACCACCGCCAGCAACCTGGGTAAAACAACATCCATTTATTAAAGGTTATAACTACTTGCCAATTGACAAAGTAGAGTATTTACTTCGCAGATGCTTTAAAAAGTATCAAATCGAGGTTATTAAGACGGCTCAATTATTCAATGCTATTGAAGTGACAGTAAGAGTTCACTATCTTAACCCAGCAACCAACGAAATGATGTACCATGACGGCGTAGGTGCTCAAGAATTGCAAACTACGAAAGGTAGTGGAAATCTTAATATGGACATGAGTAATGTAAACAAAGGCGCAGTTATGATGGCGCTACCGATTGCGAAAAGTATTGCCATCAAAGATGCGTGTGACCACTTTGGAGATTTATTTGGAGCTAATTTAAACCGCAAAGATATTGTGCAATTTACAGGTGATAGCGAGCTATTAAGCTCGGAAGCTATACACACATCAAAAGAGAAAGAACGTGTCGAAAAACACATCCTAAATGCGAATAACGTAGAAACTTTAATGCAAGTTGAGAATTTAATTAACAAATACGAATTAACAGAAATTTATAACAATAAAAAACAAACTTTACAAAATGGAAAATAAAAAATATCGTTTAGAGTTTAACGAACAACAACAAGCATTTCACCTAGATAATGGTAGAAATGAAGAGAATACTTACGGATGGGAAACAATAAAAGAAAATCATAGTGATTTTGAAGATATGATTTTTATATCTTATGTTAATAGACAAGGAGAAAAAAAACATACTACAAAACAATTAAGACAAAGCGTTATTGAAATAAAAAACTTTATTGAAAATCTCGCAAATTATAACCTTGAAATTACTAGAAAAAATGGAAAATAAAATATTATTCAGATGCAGCGGTACTGGTTCATTAATGACCGAACCAAAATTAAAAGCCGACAAAGAAGCTGGCAATCTTTCAGAAACCGCAAAGACATTTGTTGAAGATAAATGGCTATTTGATACGTTCGGTTTTTCCGAACTACTCAAAAACGATTACATGGACAAAGGAAACGAATGTGAACAGGATAGCATGGATTTAGTTAGCCAAGTGGTGCCAGGTGGCTTCCGTTCACGATACAATACAAAGCTACAAAATGACTATGTTATAGGAACGCCCGACATCGTGTTAACTGATTGTGTTGAAGACATTAAAACATCGTGGAATCTTAAAACGTTTTTCAATGCTGAATTATCAAAGATGTATTTTGCCCAGGCTCAATGTTATATGTGGCTTACAGGAAAAGAAAAGTATCGTTTGATTTACGCCCTGGTGCCAACACCTCAACACATGGTCCTAAATGAATGCGAGAAGTTAGCATGGAAGTATGGCAAAAATTACGATAATGAAGATTACATAGCTCAAACTCAACAAATCCAAAAGAATAACGATTTGATTAAGGATTTACCAATTGAAAAACGTGTTAAAGTATTTGCATTCGATTATGATCCTCAATTCATTGAAACTCTAAAAACTAAAATCGAGAAAGCTCGTGAGTATTACAACACATTAAAACTATAAATTATGAAAAACGAAATAGAACAACACATCACAAGATTGAATGAATATGAAAATACTTTATTCAGCACAATTTGCCAATATGCAAACATTCAGATTGATGACTTAATAGGGCAAAAAAGAAAAAAAAGATTTGTAGATGCAAGGAAAGCAACCAGTTTTATATTGAAACAGAAAGGTTATACACATCAACACATCGGAGAGATTATTAGTTTAATCCCAAAAGACCATACAACTATCATGTATCATTTTGAAAAGGCGAAAGCTCACTATGACTTGGAACTTGAATTTAGGAATCTAGTTGTTATGGTAAAAAATAAGATGAAAGTATTTGAAGACAAACAAAAAGAATTATCAAATGCTGAAATTAAATGATTATATAAAAGAGAATCCTCAAATGAAATTAGAGCATATTTCAAGGCTTTATGGAGTGAGTGTGAGTGCAATAAGCAAACGCAGAAAAACGCTTGGAATTAAGCACGAAACTGGCGAACTTTGTAAGAAAATTGCATCAATGCTGGATAAAAGAAACATCGAAATAGCAAAGGAGTTAAGATGTTGTCAAAAATTAGTTGCATGTGTAAGATTTAAGAATAATAAAGAAAAAAGAATGAATAAAAAAGTAGAATTGAATGATGAACAAAAAAAGATAGTCAAGGCAAATTATGATAAAATAAGCATTGATAAGCTCGCTAAATTAGTAGGAGTAACTAAAAACATCTTACGCTCTAGAATGATTGAAATGAAGCTATATAACGAGAAATCAAAGGTTAACTTTTATGGCTACGATTTCGACAACGGCAATGGATATTTTGATTTAGATAAATATATAAAAATAATGTACTAATGGATCCGAAATATTTAAAAAGCAACACCGACATTACGCTCATTCTTACCTATGCTACTCAAATTAGTAGACTTTGTGAAAATGTTATACTGGATATGCAACTAACAAAGAATCTTAAAAAAGACTTTACGGATGCAATGCAATCAGCTAACAGAATCCACAAGATAATAGCCAGCATTACCAACTACGAAATGCGAAAAGAGATACATGAGCGAACTACTAACAATTACGATACAGGTGCATTTGATAATATCATGTTCACAATTGGTCAAATGTCGGATAAACAACGTAATTTAGCAGATGAAGTCTTGAGCGAAATATTAAATGGAACTTTAAAAATAAATAGAAACAATGAATAAAAATTTAAAAGGGTTTGAATACCTCGGTAAAACAAAAAGCGACAAAGGAAAAACATTTGAAACAAAACAAATTGACATCGCTAAAATGAAAGCGGTAAGGATTGATAAGAAAACAATTAAGTTAATTAAAAAGTAAACAATTAAAAACAAATATATGAGTACAATGATTAGTGGGTATATCACCCTAGAAAAATTAAAAGAAATCGTGAAAGTATGCGAAAGCAAAAACGAAACAGGCTTTAAATTTACTGCCTCTATTTCAGACCAGTCAAACCAATACGGGCAAAATGTATCCTTCTTTGCAGAACAAACCAAAGAACAACGAGATGCAAAGGTTAACAAGTATTATTTTGGGAATGGCAAGGTATTTTGGACAGATGGTAAAATTAGTCTAGGAACTAAAGACCAGCCAATACCAACTAGCGAAGTGAAATACCAAGGTGGCAAAGTTGAAGATGTAAGAGTATTACAGGCTGGATCGGATGACTTGCCGTTTTAAGTCAAAAAATAATATGTAAATTTGTAGTTCAGTTCTTTAATTAAAAACATGGTGTGAGAACCATTATTTATAACAATTTTAAATGCCATTGTAGGTATTGCAAAAAACAGAATAGTATTTTTATCAATTGTAATATTATTCTTAATTCTCACTTGCAGTACTTACGATGGTTTTTTATTTTATGATTACATTAGATAGATGCTTAAGACTTTTAGAAAGTGGTTTATCACTTGCAACATTAAGCGAAAACAAACAAGCCAATTTTAGTTGGAAGCCAAACCAACAAACTCCACTATCAAAAGAGGAATTTGCAAAGCGCTATAATTACCAAGGCGGGATCATGCTGAAAAGCGGGGAGCAAATGAAAGCGACTTCAAACATAGCTTTAATTACAGGATACAATAACATCGAGGTTATTGACGTGGACTTAAAAGTTTTTGCAACCTTGCCCGAACAGAATAACTTTTGGAATGAGCTTCACGAATATTTGAAATCAAACATTGATGACTTTGATTTAAAGTTTGTTATTTACAAAACTAAAAACCAAGGCTATCATATCATTTATAAATGCAATACCATTGTAGGTAATTCAAAGATTGCAAAACTCAAAGGACATAAAGAATGCGTAATCGAATCCCGTGGAATAGGCGGTTATGTAGTTGTTTATGATAATCAAATTAGTAAATTAGACTACCTTGAAATTAAGAGTATCACAGAACGTGATAGGCAAATACTTTGGGATATTTGTAAAACGTACAACTATGTTGAGGATAGCGAAACGATACAACCTGAAAAAAAAGAAGTAAAAGAGTATTCAGAAAACGAAATCACTCCTTGGAAGGATTACAATGATAAGACCGATATATTCGATGTTATTGGTAGTGACTTCAAGATAGTTAAGAAGTTAGCAAACCATTATATTATTTTGCGACACGGAGCTACAAGTGTGCAAAGCGGTTATGTTTATAGAAACTCAAATTGTATGTACTTATTCAGTACAGGAACCATATATCCAAACGAAAAGCTAATTAGTCCTTTCAGTGCGTATGCAATCAAATATCACAATGGTAATTATAAAGAAGCCGCAAAAGATTTATACAATCAAGGATTTGGAAGCCGTATCGTAACTAAAAAGAAAGCTATTGAGGATAAAGAAATAATTAATATCAATGCAGATGAATTGAATTTCCCTATTGATATATTCCCACAAGACATACAAGAATATATGATTGAATGTAATAAGACTTTGGATAGCTCGATTGATTACATGGGATGTTCAATGTTATGGCTACTTTCAGTTATTGTAGGAAATTCAATTCAAATCGAGGTTAAGCGTGGATGGTACGAAACTTGCAATGTTTGGATTGCCATCGTTGGTAAGGCGGGCCTAGGTAAGACTCCAAGTATTAGCAATATTATTTATCCATTGCAGAAAATCAATTCAAAAAGAATTAAAGAATACATAAAGCAATATGATAAATACGAAGCCTATTCAAAGTTAACCGCAGATGAGCAAAAGCAAAAAGAAGAAACAAAGAAGCCTATAAAAAATCAATTCATTGCAAATGATATTACACTTGAAGCCTTAGTCGATTTACATCAAGAATCAAAAAACGCAGTCGGAGTATTCAAAGATGAACTTGCTGGCTGGTTTAAGGACATGAATAAGTATAGAGCGGGATCAGACCTTGAATTTTGGTTAAGTAGTTGGAGTGGTAAGTCGGTAAGCATGAATCGAAAGACCGCAAAATCCTCGTTTGTTGAAAAACCTTTCATCCCAGTTTTGGGTGGCATTCAACCTGGTATATTAGAACAATCATATACGGCTGAAAACAAAGAGAATGGATTTGTTGATAGGATGTTGGTAAGTATGCCCGAGTTAGAGATTGAAAGCTATAATACCAACGAAATGCACGAAGCTACGTTATTATGGTACGAAACGTTTATAATAGGAATTTATGAGCATGTTAAATTTACATTGATTGAATATGACCAGGATGCTGAAATCCTTGTTAAGAATGCTAAAATGGATGCAAAAGCTAAAATTGAGTGGGAAAGAATCTTCAATGACATTACCAATGTGCAAAATTCAGACGATGAAAACGAATATATGAAAAGTATGCTACCAAAACAAAAGAGTTATATACCTCGATTTGCGCTTTTAATACACATTTTAGACTACTTCATGGATGTTAAGCATAAAGACCCTTACATTGTAAATAAAGACGCAATTTTGAAGGCTGAGAAGCTATCCAAGTATTTCATTCAAATGGCAAAGAAAGTTAAGGTTAATTCGATTGAGCATAAAGAGATTAAGGATGTAATTTATAATTCTAAAAATAAGACTAACAAGGAAAAGTTTTTAGAAATGTACACATCGAATCCTGATTTGGATAAAAAGAAAATAGCTGAAATTTTAGGCGTATCACTCCAAATGATATACAAATACATGAAGGAATAATTTTAAACCATTTTAAACCTAGTTTAAAAAATTTTTTCCTCTATATTGTACACTATCATTGATTATTAGAGAAATTTTAAACCAAAATTTTAAACCAAGTTTAAAAATAGAAAATTTAAAAAGTAAAATTAAAAAAATAAAAAATTATAATTTTTTCAAAAGTTTAAAAAATTAGTTTAAAAATATGCTGAAAGCCTTTACTACACTACATTTGAACCATTAAACCAACTTTAAACCGAGTTTAAAATGAGTTTAAAATCATAATATATAACTCATTGATTATCAATAAAAATAAATTTTAATATGAATAGAGAAACCAAAAAAAGATTTCTACAAGCCAAGCGAGAACATCTCATAAGAAAATACCCAACGTGGACGGAAGATGACATTAAAAGTTTTAGTCATTACACGAAAACCGACAACGGAGCGAATGGATTGACCAGGTGCATTATTGACTGGATTACATTCAAAGGCGGTCAAGCTGAAAGGATAAACACAATGGGACGCAGAATTGACAATACAAAGACAGTTAAGGACGTTTTAGGCTTTACTAGGGTAGTTGGTTCAGTATCATGGCAAAAGGGTACAGGCACGAAAGGGAGCGCTGATATAAGCGCAACCATTCCAATGTTAGTCAATAACATGAAAGTAGGAGTAAGTGTCAAAATAGAGGTTAAGTATGGCAAAGATAGGCAAAGCGAGGATCAAAAGAAGTATGAACATTCAATCAATGAAGCTGGGGGTATTTATGTAATCGCTAGAAATATTGATGACTTTGTGGAATGGTACGATGAAACTTTTAAAAACTAATAAATATGGAAAACAATTTTAATAAAATAGAATGCAAGTTTGATTTCTACACTTGCGCAAATAAAATAGAATCATTTTGCCAAAGTTGTGAGGATGGGGATAATTATGAGTATGATGAAAATATGGATGGCATGAACGTAGTAAGTCTTTTTAACGGAATGAATACAGGTCGTCAAGCCCTTGAAAATGTTGGCATCAAAGTAAACAAATATTATTCAAGTGAAATCAAACAATATGCAATAACATTAACCCAATACCATTTTCCCGACACAATTCAAGTTGGGGATGTTACAAAATGGAGAGAATGGGATATTGACTGGTCAAGTATTGATTTGATATTAAGTGGTAGTCCTTGTCAAGATTTGAGTGCAGCTGGTAAACGTGCTGGAATACATGGAGTTAAAAGTAGTTTGTTTTTTACCTTTGTTGATATACTTAATCATATAAAGTCACTTAATCCGAATGTATTATTCTTGCAAGAAAATGTAGGGAGCGCTTCAAAATTAGATGTTGGTATAATGAGTAGAGCTTTAGGAGTTTACCCAGTAAGAATAAATAGTAAGTTAGTCACAGCGCAATTAAGGGATCGATATTATTGGTCAAATATTAGAACAAAGCAAGATGGATTATTTGGCGATATAGTTACTGATATTCCACAACCCGAAGACAAAGGTATCATGTTTAAAGATATTATAACGGGTGGTCATGTTGAAAGAGTTAAAGCATTAGCATTATTAGAAAGTGAAAGTAGAGCTTGTAGAAGTCAAGAAGGTATTAAAAAAAGAGCTTCTAAAGAGTTTATAAATATGATTTATGAAAATAAAACTTATCAAATTAATGAATCAAAAGAAAGCAATGGAGTACAACCATATATGCAAAATAGAATATACGATGCAAACGGAAAAGCTCCATGTTTAACTAAAGAGAAAGCTCATTATTTGAAATATCAGACATCTGAATTAATTTACGAAGTAGACAACGAATTAAGATGTAAAACAAATACAGCAAAAGGATATGATGTTGTAACTGAAAATGATTGTATTAATTTAGCTTTTCCAAATTCAACAAGTCGAAGAGGTAGAGTTACAAAAGGGAAAGCTCCTTGCTTGACTAAAGTAGTTGAGCCGTTATATTCTTACAAAGATGGCATAGTTAGAACAGTTAACAAGGTAGAGATGTGCAGATTGCAAGGTTTTCCCGATGACTATTGCGATATTCTTTCAACAGCTAAAGCAGGATCATTGCTAGGCGATGGATGGACTTTGCCAGTTATTGAACATATATTTTCATTTATTAACTAACGTGACTTATATTACACATCACAATCATTAACAAGTAAATTATATAACACATTATGCAAATAGAATTTAAAATTACAGGGGAAGACCAAAACGAATTAATCCCATACTTTCAAGCGCAAAACAGGGATGCTTTTTTATTCGAATTATTTCACAATTTTTTTAGACATTGGAAAAATACTGATGGCATGGTTGACATTGAAGATGTTAAAGAAAAGTTATTTGAGTTAAAGAATGAACATAATATAATTTTAGTCAATTAATAATACACTAACTTTGTTTTCCAAATGAATCTAATTGACTGATATAGTACAGGAATATCCTATCTTAATCGAAGCTAGTAAGAAGATTACTAACAACCATGAATTACACATGGACTTGTTACACTATGCTTTAGAGGAGCTATATTCTAAAAAGAATTACGAGGAAATCATTAATAGTGGTGGGGTAAGGTTTTATGTAGTTCGTATCATGCTTACTCAATGGCGGTCGAATACAGGCCCGTTTTATAAGATGTTTTTCAATCAAAAATCAAATGAGATTACTGATGACATTATTGAATATAAAGAATACGACCATAACGAGCTCGAATACATCAAAGCATTAGAAGACCTGGCATGGTATGATAAGGAACTATTCAAGATATTTTCAGACAAACAACATACGATATCAAGCCTATCACGTGAAACTGGAATACCTCGTTCAAGTGTTGACATTACCATTAAAAAAGTACGCAAAATATTACGCAAAATATGAGTAAAGTATTAGTAATCGGAGATATACACGAACCCTTTTGTTTGGATGGCTATCTTGAACATTGTAAAAAACAATATAAAGACTTTAAATGTGATAAGGTTGTTTTTATTGGAGACATTATTGATAGTCATTATAGCTCATTTCATTCCACCGATCCCGATGGATTGAGCGCAATTGATGAGCTCAATGCTTCGATTAAGAAACTTCGCAAATGGCACAAAGCGTTCCCAAATGGAACAGTTATAATTGGTAATCATGATAGGATAGTAGCCCGCAAGGCATTAGCCAACGGAATCAGCGCAAAGTGGATTAAGGAGTTTAAAGATGTATTAGAGGTGCCAACTTGGAATTTCACAACGGATAAAGTAATTGATGGAGTTTATTACGTTCACGGAGAAGGCGCAACGGCAATCATGAAAGCAAAGAACCAATTTAGATCCGTAGTTGCTGGACATACACACACGAAATGCTACATCGAATATATTAACAATGTATTCGGAATGCAAGTCGGTTGCGGTGTGGATGCGAAGGCTTACGCAATGGCTTACGCTAAAAACTATGCACCGCCACAAATTGCTTGCGGAGTGGTTATTGATGGCAAATTACCGATTATAATTAAAATGCACTAAAATATATATTTACTACTATGAAATGGAAATTTGAAAACATAGACATAGTCTTTTCATGTCATGAAGATGACTTTGAAAGAACTAGCAATTATTCACGCAATAAACTAAAAACAGATGATAGAATTATTATTATTGACGGCGCTAATATCGATGGGAACGATAGCACTAATCCTGAATCCGATATATGCGAAAGTAGTGAAGATATTGTCAATACTGACAAACATAAACCTAGAAGGAAAACCTCTAAAGTGCCCGACGTGCCTACCGTTTTGGATAACGATGATAGTATTATTGAGTAATGGAACTTCAATACCTTATATTATTCTTTTTAGTTTTTGCGCTAGCTACCTTGGGGAGTATTTTTTTAAAAGACTTACCTCATGAGAAAGACCATTAAACTGAATATTTATGATTGTAAGGTTAATTTTATCCTATCATTAGATATCAATAAAGACATTAAGAGGATATCCACAAAGAATAAACATCCTTTTACATTAGATAGTGAAGTTGAAGGAATAGTTTTTTACTTTAATTTAAGTGAATATTTCATATTGATTAACGATGACTATTTAACTCATAACACATTAGCACATGAGATATACCATTTAGTGGTAAAAGTAACCGAACCGAGAGACATAACAGACGAAGAAGCTCAAGCCTGGTTATGTGGAAAACTAACGCAAGAGATATATAAATTTTTAGAAACAAACAAAGTCGAAATTAAATGACAATGGTAATAACGCAAGAAGATAAAGAGATATTATTAGAAAATAGAAAGATTATTCTTGATATAACACATGGGTATAAGATGGACGAATTGAAAGTATTATATGATGTACATAATCGAATATATAAGACTAATAAAGTGCCAAACGGGTGCGGTTCATGTATTAGAAGCGTTATGATTTCGTTACAAAAAGCATTGTCTAAAGTATTATAAAATAGTGAAAAAATAGTGAAATATGGCAAACTTACAAAACTTAACACCATTTAAAAAAGGAGAGGTCGCAAATCCAACAGGTCGCCCAAAAGGTAAGCGTAATCGTAGTACAATCTTGAAAGAGTTGTTAGATATGAATGACCAAGAATTAAGAATGCACCAAGCTCAAATCGAGAAGGCAATCGAGTTGAAAGATACGAATGCTTATAAGGCAGTATTAGATAGTGCCTATGGAGCACCAGTTCAACAGATTGACAACGATATTACCATAAAGGAATTTGATATCTCTAAACTCTATAATGGAGAAGCACAGTAAGGCATGGGATTTACTTGGTTCAAAAAGTAGATATTTCGTAGTCACGGGTGGGCGTGGCTCGGGTAAGTCATTTGAGGTAGGTAGGTTTATTACCTTATTATCATTCGAGCAAGGTCATAAGATACTATTCACAAGGCAAACGATGACCAGTGCGCACTTATCTATCATTCCCGAATTTAAAGAGAAAATAGAGTTATTAAAATTAGAAGATATGTTTAACATATCTAAAAGTGAAATTAAGAATAAGCAATCTCAAAGTGAAATATTTTTTAAAGGCTTAAAGACTTCGAGCGGTGACCAAACGGCGAACTTGAAATCATTGCAAGGCGTAACAACGTGGGTGCTAGATGAATCTGAAGAGCTAACAGACGAAGCTACATTTGATAAGATTAATCTTTCAATCCGTTCAAATGACAAACAAAACAGGATTATATTAATCCTTAACCCAGCCACAAAAGAACATTGGATATATAGAAAGTTTTTTGAGCAAGAAGGCATTAAAGAAGGCTTTAACGGGACGAAAGGCAATACGACATACATACATACTACCTACGAAGATAACATTAAGAATTTAGGCGTTTCTTTCTTACAAGAGGTTGAAAAAATTAAGATACATAATCCCGACAAATACAATCATGTTATTTTAGGCGGCTGGCTTGATAAAGCCGATGGAGTTGTATTTACAAATTGGGAGTTCGGAGCTTTCAATCCAAACTATCTTCAAACTTCATTCGGTATGGACTTTGGTTTCTCGATTGATCCTGACGCACTAGCAGAGGTGGCAATCGATGTTAAAAACAAATTGCTATATGTTAAAGAGCATATTTATCAACGTGGCTTAAAAACACATGAGTTAAGCAAAATGTTACTTGAAAAAACTAAAGGCGGTTTGATTATAGCAGATAGTGCAGAACCTAGATTGATTGATGACTTAAGATTTCAAAAGATAAACATCCAAGCCGTTAAGAAAGGAACGATTGAAAGCGGGATTGTAAGGATGCAAGATTTCAAGATTATAGTTGAACCGAATAGTACTAACATAGCAAAAGAATTAAACAATTATTGTTATTTGAACAAAGGTTCGAAGCTATATGTGGATAATTGGAATCATATCATAGACGCTATTAGATACAATGTGATATATAACCTTGATAATCCAAGCCGAGGCACTTATGGTTTTTATAAAAAAGGTATGTAATTTTACGGATAAATTATATTTATCACTATGCAAGGTAGTATATACGAAATATTAATTAAAGATTTAAAAACATTGTGTCTATCTCATAAGGCTGTTAAGTCATTCAGAGTAGGCGATATAAGTGCCATTGAACAACCGACTGGAAACGATGGTGCGAATACGAATTCATATGAGTACATTGCGGTTCATTTAGTGCCATCCACAGCAGTCATGAATGGACAAAGTACAAAGTTTGAATTTGACATGGTAGTCTTTGACCTTTGCAAAGATGACTTGGAATTACAAGTAATTACACAATCCCAATGTCTTGAAATCACACGAGATATAATAAGCAAGTTTAACCTTACCGATTGGGAAGGATTTAGATACAACATTCAACTACCAATAACATCAATGATATTTGATGAATCGTTTGTGAATAGCGTTGCTGGTTATACAACACGAATCATTGTAGAGGTTATTAGTCCGTTCACTTTATGCGAAAATCCTTTTAACTAATGGATCCGCAAAAGCTATATATTAGACAAGTTACTAAGGCGCTAGAATCATTGGGTCAAGAAATCCTTAATATAATGAAGGCTCAAGCTCCCGTTAAGACTGGTAAGCTAAAGCGTTCGATACGTTATAAGGTAGTAACAAAGAATGGCAATCCAGCATTGTCATTTTATTACATCTATTATGGAGTGTACGTTGACTTAGGAACGTATAGCAATGCAGACAAAGCAAGCTATGGTATGAGCCAATTTATAATGCCACGTTGGAATCCGAAGCCAGGTAAGATTGGCAAAGGTATAATGCCAAGATATTGGACATCGTTAAGCGAAGACGCAACCGAGTTGATTGAATACTTCGCAGAGAAACTACAAAAGACCGTAGGAGCTGATATAGTAGAATTATTAACAGGAGTTACAACAAAAACAAGTAGAGCAACATCTTAAAAATATGATAAAAAAAATTAACAGCATTTCAATTAGAAAATTCATCGAGATTTCAGACTTAATCAAAGACGATGCAAGTATTCACGACAGAATGGAAGTGATACGAATTGTTAGCGAATGCGACATGGAAGAAATCCGTATAATACCAGCCAATGTGCTTGATGGTATATGGAATGACTTTGTAAAAAATTGTTTTGATTTGGGCGATGGCTCGATTGATAACATCGTAACCATTGATGGTATTTCGTATGGCTTAATAGACGTTAAGAAATTAAGCGTTGGAGAGATGGCTGATATCGACATATTAAAAAACCATCCAAAGTTAAATTTTAATCTTCACAAGATTATGGCTATACTTTATAGACCATTGAAAAGCAAATTACCATTCGTAGTAGAACCATTTAATCCCGATACGTTTGAAGCTCGTGCTGAATTATTCGCAGAAAAAATGCCCGTTAAAGTGGCACTAAACACGGCTGTTTTTTTTTTAAATATATTGGGCAACTTGAAAGGAGCTATAAAGGACTTTTCGGAGAAGCCGAAAGCGGAGAAGAAAAAGAAAATCTTGAGCGTGCTGACTTCCGTTGCGCTCGAGGTTGGAATGCGTTTGTTTACTTCCTTGCTAAAGACGACATCCTCAAAATCGAAGAAGTTACCAAAATCGAATTAATCACGGCTTATAATTTTTTAGCGCACCAAAAAAGCAAAAATGATAACAACAATTAACTACGCACCATCTTACTTACAAGGAACTTATAATCCGATTATATGGAGTGTTACGAGTGACCAAACTAATCAATTAAATTTTAGTTATGTATTTGATGTTTATATCAATGGGACATTTGAAATAAGATTAAAAGTTAAACCAAATCCAAGCGGTGCGGGTATGGTTGACATTAGTCAGATTTGCCAGGCGTATTTAAAGAACGATAGAATCCCAGAAACTCGAATTGATACAACATTAAGTTCACATATATTTGATGATAATACCAATTCAAGTTTACATCTATATTTAAAAGTTGGTGAGGAGTACGGCGGTACAATATACGATGGTAGTGGAGCGGCTGGTGAGCCTGATTATGAATTGTGGGCTCGTACAACTCAAAATCATTTTGACATCCCAGTGCACGTTTGGAATAGTAGTTTAGAGTTTAGACTTCAACAAGATGGTATGTCAAATGGAATTTTATATAGCGGTGGCTATGGTTTATTGTTATCAAGAAATAAAAGTTACGATTGGGGTGATGCTTTAAATAATAGCACTTTAGCATATCCGTTAAACTATGCACCATTGAATCAAAAGGCTTACTTTACAGATATGAATGTTTTGAGCTACATAAACTGGACACAATATCCAAATGATTTAAACGATAGTTACATGGCATTGATGTTTTTAAATTATTTTGATGCTGATGGTAATTTAATCGAAGGCGCTTTAGTGCCAATAGATAGCACAACTGGGTACAATCAAAAAGCAAATTGTAGTGATGTAATTACAACGCAATTAGACCCTGAATTTGACATCCTTCATGTGCAATGTAGATTGACATCATTAATGGAAATACTTAACTTATATGTTGGTGGTTCATATGTTATGAGTGCTGGAGAATTTTTTGAAGTGCAAATGTTTAATCATGATGTTAGCAATGGATGTGTTGAAAACTTACCATTGACACAAGTTAGTAGATTTACAATGCTTGAAGATTGTGATACGTTATATACTCGTGTAAGATTAAGTTGGTTAAATGATTTGGGCGGTAGAGATTACATGAACTTTACTGCATTCATGGAAAAAGACACATCGACTACGAATGACAACTACTATCAAGAGACAATGAACTGGAGTTCGTTAAAGCCAGTTACTGAAAACGTAACGAATCCAAATTTTAACCTACAAACGAAAGGCGGAGAAGTAATCTACAATAAACAAGCCATGACATCGTGGACATTGAACACGGATTGGTTAACTCAAGATGAAGTTAACTTATTAGAAGGATTACAAAAGAGCTCGAATGTTATAGCTTACTTTAACGATACGCCTTATAATGTATTAGTGCCATATAGTGTGAGAATAGGTCAAACAAGTTACAAAACAAAGAATATTAAGCAAGTGAAATTAGTACAAGGTGAATTTGAAATATTCTTAAACCAAACGCAAAAGATTAATTAATGAGATTATACGTTAAAGAAAATACGGGGTATATATTGCTTGACTTAATGGAAGATAATCCGATTAAGTTAACAATGGCAGTCGCTGACATAATGGATCCGACCGCAAGCCCTTCGACATATTCACAAACATTTAGAGTACCAAACACGGCAAATAATAACTTGTTTTTTAAAAGTGCGTTCAATATCAATGCGCAAACTTTTGATGCAACTAAAAAAATCGATGCGTATATTGAGGATAGTAACGTGACTATTTCAGTAGGTAATATCCGATTAACAAACATATTCACGAATAACAAAGATAAGAATGTTGAATACGAGGTTACTTTCTTTGGTGAGGTGTCGGACTTCGCAGCTAAAATAGGCGGTGGATTTATGAATAGTTTAAGCCTATCTCAATACAATCATGAGAAAAGCTATGTTAACATTGTAAATAGTTGGAATGGTAATTTATTGGGTGGAGATGTGATATATCCTTTAATCGAGTGGGGATATGATTACTTAGATGGTCAACCAGTACAAAATACATTGTCTTTATTTGATGGTACTAATTCAAAGAAAGGATTTACAAACAATAGCAAGCCATTATCAATCGACCAATTCAAACCCGTAATTCGTGCGAAAGTTTTACTAGATGCAATCTTTAATGAGAGTGGGTATACTTACGAAAGTGATTATTTAAGTGGTTCGGATTTCATGAATCAATACGTTATTACCGAGCAAACTGATAGAGCAACTGATACAACTATTTCAAAACTTTCAGTTAGTGGATTATGGCAACAAGTTTTAACAGCGGGTACAAGTGATATAATTTTACCTTATGAAGTTTATGATCCTAGTAATTCATTTGACACTACAACCAATAGATTTAAAGTTCCTATTCAATTCTCAAGTTTAGCAGACTATTATATTTTTACTATTCAAGGTTGGTTCAGAAATAACTTTTTAACTTCAACTTTATTTTGGTTTGAAATTTACAATGTTACACAGGGTACAACATCAGTACCAACAGCATTCACGGCACCCGCTAATAGTTCATATTATTTTAGTGGCACTATCAATATTGATAATTCTTTTGCAGCACTAGGAGACGAATTACTATTTAAGTTTGTGGCACCAGTTCCATTTGGTGGATTACCATTAAACAATATTTCAGAAATGCAAGTGTTACAAACAACATCCGTTGGTAATATTGCAGTATTAAATAATTTCTTACCAAACAACATAAAAAATATTGATTTCTTAAAGGCTATTATTGAGAGATATAATCTTGTTTTAGAACCATCCAAAACAAAAGAAAAACACTTCATTATTACGCCGTGGGTGGATTGGGTAGAACAAGGAGCTCAAAGAGATTGGACTGATTATGTTGACGGCAATGTTGACATTGTTTCTAGTCCATTATTCACATCGCAACCAAGGTCAAACACATGGCGTGACGATGAAGATAGTGACTATGTTAACTACAATTTTCAAACGGCTACTAAAACAACATACGGACAACTTGACTTGGATAGTAACATTGAAGTTATTACAGGAAACGAAGTAACGCAATCGTTATTTGCACCCACTCCATTGCTACCGATTGGGAACGCAAGCGCTGAAACAAGCGCAACGCCTAATCAAAAGTTAGCAGCTAAATTCTTAATACCTCACATCGCAAAAGATACAACTACGGAGCGCACTCCAATAACTCCGAAATTGAGATTGGTATATTACAACGGCATGAGAAATGCGCCTTTAGAATGGCACATTAAAAATGATGCGTTAGTTACTCAACATTGGAATCAATACCCGTTAGTTAGTCAATATAGCGCACTAGATACAACAACTATTTTTAGAGATTTAGCATGGCGTAACGCAGCACCTTTATGGGATATAACGCCAAGTGTACCAAACCCACCAGCACGAACATCGAGCGACTTATGGAATAACTTTTGGCGCAAATGGTACGAATTTACCTATGATAAATATGGGCGCATTGTTGAAATGGACATTGTTTTGGATTATAAGAAAGTTTGGGACTTAAAATTTAATGATAAAATCTTCATTAAGGATGCGTGGTATATGGTTAACAAGATTACCGATTATCAAGTTGGCAAACCAACGGCTTGCAAAGTAGAATTAATCCGAGTAGGAGAATCAATATCGATAGTACCTAGGCAATTAATTGAAGGTCAATTGATGTGTTACATAGCAAATCCCGAGACAATTTGTGACGTTTATTGTTGTTTTGAAAATGGGGGGGCAAATGTGCTATATTACGAAAGCAATGGGCAAATATTTTTAGATCCAAATGGCAATTTCCCAGCTCCTAGTGGCGTTTATTCTTATGGCGCTGGTAATACTTTCAGTGTAATAAACGGAATCATTACGACTTACCATGTAACGACTTCATGCGTTTGTACAAGACCAGGTCAAGAAAAATTTGACGCATGTTTTGGAGCAAGCGTTATAGATGCAAGTTGTTGTGGCAATCCATTACAACCATTTTACGGATTTGCAAATGAATTATATAATTGTACGGAAGCATGGAGCGATATAGCACTAACAACTCACGTTCCCGATGGATGGTATTACAATACAGGAGAACCATACGTAGCAAGATACGTGAACGGATTATTAACAAATTTAGCTAACGTTGTTAGCTGCATATAAACAAAATTAAACTATGGCAAACGAAATAAATATAGGAATAAATACCACCTCTGATTTAGGTGGTTTGAACCAAGTAAACGAAAGTGTAAAAAGTCTAAAAACGCAGTTAAAAGAAGCCGAAGATAAAGTTTTAGAATTAAGTAATGCTTTTGGTTCAACTTCAAAAGAAGCCGTTGCAGCAGCTCAAAGTGCGGCAATGTTAAAGGAAAAAATTGGGGATGCAAAAGGATTAACAGATGCTTTTAATCCTGGTTCTAAATTTAAAGCTCTAAATAATACACTTACAGGCGTAGTCAATGCAGTTGGTGATGTGTCGGGAGCGCTTGGTAAAATGGGCGTTGAAAGTAAGGCAACCGAAAAAGCTATATCAAAAGTTCAAGATGCAATGGCATTGGCTGGCGGAGTTGAAGCCATTGGGGAAAGCGTTAAATCATTTACAAAATTAGGTGCTGTAATTAAAAATACTACGATATTTCAAAAAATTGCAACAGCAGCGCAATGGTTATGGAATGCGGCATTAAATGCCAATCCTATTGGTGCGGTTGTGGTAGCTATTACGGCATTGATAACGGCTGGTTATTTATTAGTAAAAATGTTTAAATCTTCGAATGAATCAGTTGAAGCATCAAAAGAAGCCATTGAAAAAAACACAAAAGCAGTTGAAAAAGAAACCGAAGCGCTCGAGGAAAATAGAAAAAAGAAAGAGCAGTTACAAGATTATGAATTAAGATTGATGAAAGCTCGTGGGAAATCGGATGAAGCCATTGCAAAGCGTGCTATTGTTTTAGCAAAAGAGAATGAACAAGAAGCCTGGAAGGAATATCATTTGAAACGTAGTACATTAGAAATGGCTAAAAATACCATTGCAACGTATGAATCTACACAAGCTAAAGTTGACGACCAAATGGCTAGTGTAACTTGGATGTCTACTGAATGGGGATTGCTACAACAAAGAAAGGATATTAATAAACAAGATTTAAAGGAAGCTAAAGAAAAATTAAATAGTTTAATATTAGCTAATAATTCAGCGGCTAAAGTAGTAGATGAAGCGCACAATAAAAGAATATTAGCAGAACAGAATCTAAATGTTATAATAGCACAAAATCAAACCAATGCTATTAAAGAAGCCGCTGAAAATCAAAAGAAAGCAGACGAAGAAACAGCAGCAGAAAGAAAAAGAATTTTAGAAAAACAAAAAGCAGATAAAAAATCTCAATTAGAAAAGGATAAGGAAACAACAAAAAAATATATTCAACAAGAAGAAGATTTACTTGCAGACTCA
>Ga0315909_10001817_pt1 | contig 28170 bp, 5 predicted proteins | sample LakEriMetagenome_11_FD_203527 | JGI IMG/M metagenome (GOLD analysis project Ga0315909, IMG submission 203527) | Freshwater fungal communities from buoy surface, Lake Erie, Ohio, United States - Buoy 2 MA125 | ecosystem: Environmental > Aquatic > Freshwater > Lake | place: USA: Lake Erie, Ohio... | reverse complement strand
AGCCTCAGTGTAGAATTCTTTTTTGAATTGATTGATTAGCTCATTACTATCCTTCTTCTTTATCATTGAGAAGAATTCTTTTTGAGTAATGCCTTTTGATGCTGCCCACTTCATGTAATCATCACGCAACTTCATTAGCTTAGTACTCTCTTCTTGTGTAGCCATTGCAGCCTTACTAAATGCTTTATTGGCTTTAGTAAAAAGAAGTTGAATAGTCTTCACCTGTAGCGTAGATGTAGAAGAGAACCATTTTGCAAAACCCTTTACAATCTTTTCTGGGCTTAAAACATTTTCATATCCTTCACGCTTAGCTATTACATCTCTTACAAAGTCTTCATCAATCTCTTTAAAATCAGAAATAAATTTGCTAGCATTATCAGCAACATCACGTAATTCATTTCTTACATCTCCATCAACAACATCTTTCAATAGATTGTGAATATCAACGTACGAGTTGAATGCGTTAATTAAGCTTTCGATTTCTTCAGAAAACAAGTTGATTTCTTGTTCTGAAAAAGCACTAGGATCTGCTGGATTCTTATATAACTCTTTATACTTATTAATCAAGTCTTCTGCTTTCTTTTCTAAAAGCTTAGCCTGATCAATAAGTGGTCGAACATCACGCTTAACTTGCAATCTTCTAATTGCCTTAAACAAGCTTTGCAGTTGTTCTCTCTTAGCTTCTTTCTTGTCTGGTGTAACTTTCTCTTTAGCAAATGTCTCATAGGACTTGTTAAGCTTCTTTAATAGCTCATCAAGTCTTTTGTTATCTGTTAATTCATCCTTTGTAGGAACAGGAAGCAAGAAATCTTCTCTCTCATCAATGTCTTGAACATTGACATCACCAATCTTCACACCAGTGAGTCTTGGTAGTTCAATCACCTTACCTTCTTTACTTTTCTTACCTCTGGAGTATTCAGCAAGAATAGGAATCATTCTTGTTTGTTTGAAGTCTTTTGCCTGCACACCGTAGTTTGCAATCAAGATCTTCTTGTATTCATCCATCTGGATGTTCCAAGATTCAATCTTATACCAAGGTACATCAGTGTATTTCTCTTGGTTAAGATTCATAAACTTCCAGTCAAGAATGTCAATCTTCCCTTCTTTGGTGATTGCCATGAAGTCAACTGTACCAGCTAGATTCTTACCATTGTATATAGCAACTTCTTTAAGGAATCTGGTTCCTTCTGGATATGATTCAAGTCTTCTCTCAAGGTTGTCTCTTAATGTTTCATAAAAACTTTGACTACCTATTTGAGAAACATAATTATCGTTTTCTTTATTTTCTGCACGTGCAGCAGCATCTTTCAAGTATCCGTTCTCATCTACAAATAGAGAGAATGCATATTCAAGATCAGCATGACCTTTTGTTCCCTTTTCTTTCTTAAGTTCCTTTACAGCTGTATCGTATTCATCATCAAGAAGTTCTTGATTCTTTTGACGATTGTCGTAATATGTTTTTACAATTTCTGAAACCCTTCCTACTTCTTTACCATCAACTATATATTTTTCTTTCCCTTCTTTTGGTTTCTCAATTCTGTTTGATAGCTCAACAACAGTATCATACACGTTGTCTTGTTTACTCTTCTGTAGGAATGTAGCATCTTGTTGTTCTCCAATCTGATCAGCTGTTCCAATGTCCTTACCAGAGATAATGTCAATAGTAACTTGATCAAATCCAGACTTGATGTAAAGAAGATCTTTAATCCAATCAAGAATGCTTCTCCACCATGACTGAGCAGTTGCTAAGTTTTCTCTAGTCTCTGCAATTCCTTCAGACTTGTTAATGATTTTCTCAACTAGCACTTTAGCAATAGCTTCTTCCTTGAGTTTAACAACATCAGGCTTACCATCCTTCTGATAGAGAGGATCGTTGCCATAAGTATTAAACACTTGTGTAAGCATATCATATCCATTAATCTCCTTCATAAGCTTTTGGTAAAGCTTAGGATTGGTTTGTTTGATGATAGACACAGCAAAGTGCATGGCTTCTTCTGGAAGAGCCTGTGCTTCTTTTCCTTCTACAACAGAGATGAGTTGTTGCATAACTTGTGCAACACCATTAGCATCATATTTAACACCATTGACAACTATCTCTTTAACAATATTGACATTAACACCCACCTTCTCTAGGAAGTCTCTGATGATTTTTAATGTCCTAGGTGATGCATTTGATGGTAGAGCATCTGATTCTGATTTTTGTAGAAGTAAATCATCACGCTCTTCTTGTTCCATAAGAGCTTCGTCACCTTTGAAGAAATTTAGATCACGCTCAAATGCTTTCTCAGCTGCCAGTTGTTTTTTGTATTCCTTATCAACAGCATCTTCGAGAGGATTGACAATAACTCTAGCCCCACCAATACCAGAATACTGTTGCATTCTTGTTATGGCAGATGACCAGAGTTTATTCAGATAGTCAACAATTCCTTTAGCAGCATCTTGTGACATAACTGCCTGTGGATCAGGAAGCTTTCTGTCAATGCTCTTCTGAATTGTTTCTCGAATTTGTATGGGACAAGGCATTTTTAACAGGTTTTTCTATACAATACAGCTTTATCAAGAATCTGTTCTTTGATTTTAGCATCTCCAACTGTTTCTTTTCCAAGATTAGTTTTTCCACTACCTAAGATTCTACCATCTAAAAGTACGAAATATTCGTTATTGTTATAAGTAGAAACTCTCAAAGTCCCATCTTGCAGCTCTTTTCTAATACTCACTTTGTTCTTAGTAGTTTGATCTGTCACCTCTTTACCATTATCATAGAACATTTTTCCATCAGGTTGAATAGTGATGCTGAACTGATTCACTTTAATGATTCTTGACTTTTGTTCAACAGGAGCTGGTGTAGCAGCAGCTTCTTGACCATCTGGATAATAGAAATTTAAAGGATTGTCTGCATTGATTCCAAGATACTCAGAAGCTCTAGATATACCTACATAGAGGAGTGAGTGTTTCTCTGTGCTCACTTCTTTACCATTCATCATCAATTTTGATGAAGAGCCTCTTGGTAAACTGGAAGCATCGAAAAACACATTCTTTACTGTAGACCCTTGAGATTTGTGAATTGTCACAGCATGTCCAAAGTCAATACCCTTTTCAATTAGCAAATCTTTATCAATATTTTTATGTTGTTCGTTAACATATTTTTCCATCACTCCTGATGCAGGATTATAAATGTATGTATCTCCTAAATCAACTATTCGTAATTGCATAGAGATTCCATCTTTTACATCATAATACCTAGCCCAGTCTTTACCAGATTTAGTCCTAAGTGCAATTTGTTTTGCTTCATGCAACCTGCTCATCATTTTTGAAAGCATTTCATTATTCTTTTGGAAATCTTCTTCTGTAAGATTTTCAAAATCAAATGAATCATTTCTAGAAAGTTGTGCATAATTCGTACTTGCAATTTCTTCAACATCGCTAAGTCCTGCATCTTGTAAAGATTTTAACTTTTTAGAAGAAGCAACAATTGAATACAATGATCCATCTTTTCGAACATCTCGAATTGTATATCGAATACTGTTTGCTATGTTTTGTTTTTCAATTTGTTTACTCGAGTAACCTAGATAACCAACAACAACATCTCCTTTTTGCAAATCTCCATACCTGCCCAAAGACTCTCTGATTTTAAGGTTGTAATCTTGAACTCCTTTATTAGTGTAGGATATTAGAACAGTCTCTTCAGGATTCTTTTCGAAAACTTCAGCAAGCTTTGAATTGAATTTTGATATAGGTAAGTATTCAAGTTGATTAGTAGATGGTACTATTGGTATTTGATCATTAACATTATTTCTAACATTAGTTAACATATTCAATATTGCATCACTACTAGTTCTCTTAACCTCTGTCAATACAACTTGGCCAGTATCTGTAAAAGCTTTTGACACAAGTTTCTTCTCTGGGTTTCTTACATCCACCTCTGGGATCTGCATTACATCACCCATGAATATAACCTTGATATTATTTTTAGGAGCCACTTGTACTAAAGCTTCATAATCTTTAGAATTTAGCATTGACACCTCATCCAATACAATTATGTTGTTACTTAATCCAAGTCTTCTAGCCAACTTTGCATTAATTACTGGCGTTGATTCTCCTGTTGTAGGATCATATTTAGTTGATATAGCAGAAGCTACAGTCATTGGAAGTTGTTTATTTCCAGTTTTAACTGTAGCAAAAGCTAGCTCAGCAGTTGCTGCATGGGTTGGTGCAAGGAAATTAAATTTATAATTCCTTAAATACTTTTGTAAGTATCCAATTATAGATGTCTTACCTGTACCTGCTGCACCTTGCAAAGTGATAAATTCAGAACCTGGATCTGTAGAAAAATCAATAAGTCTTTCTAATGCCTGTCTTTGACCTTCTGTAAGTTGGAAGTCAGTATCTATAGTGGTTCCCTTGTAAGTGAATTTAGGAGTTACAGGAACATTTTTAATAGATTCATTGAACTCTGAAATAACTCTATTCCAAACCTTATCATTAGGATCTTGAATACCAGGAGTATTTGATTTTCCTTCATCAAAAGCTTTTGATCTATCTGCACCAATTAAATAAGCAGTGTGATAATCTTTTGCATTTACAATAGAATCATATTTTTCAGGAGCATATTCTTTTGCTTTTTCTGCAAAATAATACCAAAGTAAATTTTTAAATCCTTTATAAGGTTTTGACAATTGCTCTTTTGTAATTCCTTTATTTTCAACAACATCAACTTCTTCTTCCACTACAGGTTCAATACCAGTAGATACTAACTTTTCAAAGTTTTCATTAAATACAATGTTAGATGGAATAGGACCAGCATTAGCAAACATTGCTGCCATCTCTTGCCCTGAATAACCATTCAAATTAGTTTCAGAATAATCAGAAACTAAGAACTCTTTGTCAGGATTATTTCTAGCATAGTCATATAATGTTTTGATTTCTGTAGTTATTTCTTCAGGAGTGCTGGATCTTTCTACATCATAAAACTTCTTAGTGACAATAGCATAAGACTGACCTTGAAGACCTCTAGACTGACCTTGTATAGCACCAAATTTATCTTTAGCTAATTTTGCAGCACCTGCACCATGTGTAGGAGCTTGTCCTTGAGAACCACCTTCATTTGATCCAAATACAAATATTTGATTAGGTTTCAAACTTGTAATCTTTCCAGAGTATGTTTCAGTACCAGTGGATGGTTCAATAATAGTTGGTTGCTCAATAACTGTTGGAGCAACAACTTTCTCTCCAGCAAACATTGCAATGATGGCGTTGTCTGTCAATTCTTTCTCCACTTTGAAAGTGTTGTTGTCAAACACAGAAGGTGTCATTAACTTTTTATACTCAGTTACAATTCTTGAGCTTCCATACAAGTTAACCATCTTAAACACACTAAACTCGTCAAGTGACTTACCTGATTTTCTTTGGATGGTTAATGGAACACCATCTTCACTTTTCACTTTCTTATAACCAACCATTTCATTTTTGGAAAGAATTCCATCATTTGAAAGTTTGGTGAAGTCTTTCACTAACATAGTTTTCCCACTTGTGATGTCAACCACAATTGTTTTTGGTCCACTAGCAGTCATAGAACTTACGTATTGATATCTTCTCATCTTCACAAAATCTTTATTAGCTTGATTCATGAATGAGTATTTGTTATTGAGAGATATCAACTTTCCACTTCCTGGAGTTATTCCATTTGTGATGGATGAAAGGAATGTGTCTGTCTTACCATAATCAATTTGTAATCCAAGCCCTGAATCTACAGTTCTGTATCTAGGACTAATCTCAGGGACAATGGTACTGTCAGAGAAATTGTTTCTGTAGAACAATCCTTCCTTGTTGAATGCCTCAAGTTCTGAAGATGGTTGTAAGACATTTATTACAGGAGCAATGATTGCAGCTCTGTCTTCAACAGGAACAATTGGTGCAATTGATAAATTGGTATCCATTGTTCCTTGTAGAATAGAAAGTTTCACCAAGTCATTGTAGAACTCTGGCTCTAGTTCTTTCAATTCTCTCATCATTCCTATGTGCATATCTACATCAACAGCATCTGTAGGTTTCACCTTTAGGGAAACTGTTACAGGACCATTCTCTTGTAGAGAACTTACAGGAACTAGATTGGATAAAAGGTTTGATGTAGGATATTTCTTCTTAAGCTTAAGTAGTCTAGAAGCTACACTATTTTCTCCTGTGAATAAGTTTTTACTATCATCAGGGAATATGGATGTAGATCTTGTTTGAATTAAGAAATCTAAGAATGATGACTTAAGCTTCTTAGCCACATAATTGAAATCATCTTCTGACATGTATTCATTATCATAGAATGGCTCCATGACATCATCAATGTATTGATCAATGCCTTGTGAATCAAGTTTCATTATAGCACCAAGAGATTTCAACTCTTCTCGAAGTAGTCTCACTTGTTCACCAATGAATGTGTCATTCATAACTTTTTCAATAGAGGAGACAATGTTAGTTTCTATAGCAGATGTTGTTCTTGTCATCTTTCTTTTGAAACCTTCATAGTTTGTCACTCTAGTGGTGTCATAGTTATATGCTTGAGTGAATTTGAAATTCAATTGAGCAAGCTTAGCAAGCTTTAGGAACTCATCGAATATAGCAACCTGCTTAGCATTAAACTCAGCAGAAGCCTTAGTGCCTTCTGGTCTGTTTGCATTCTCTCTAATTAAGTTTAACAGATTCTGCTTTGATTTCTCAAAGTTGATCTTTCCATCAGCATCTTTTTCAAACTCATTAGACAAGTCATAAGATTCATCTTCACTACTTGGGAATTTAGAATAAGTGTATTCAAGATTATCCTTACCAAATAATGATCTACTCTTAATCTTATCAATATTTTTTAAGTGCTCTATAATGATTGGTTGGTTTAAGAAGTATGCTGTAAGTTCACCAGCACCAATTCTTTCCATCAACATTGCAGTTCCAACAACTAAGTCACTCTGAATAAGCTTCAAGATGTATGGATCTTTAGCAACGTCCACAAATGATGTAGCATATCCAGATAGTCTATCAGAGATGAATTCATCTTTTCCATCAGCAGTTTTTAGACCACCTAGAGAGATCATCTCTTTACCATCAACAGTTGTAGTGTTGTGAGGAATTGCTAAGCTGAGATCGCCTAAGAATCCTCTGTCATAATCAGAAAGTTTGTCTAATAATCTAGAATCAAAATACAATCCAACCTTCTGACCAATTGCGTGACCAGTGATGTTTACAGCTGCAATACCCACCCACTTCTTACCCATCAAGAATGCTTGTCTCAAAGAAGTCATGAAGCTTCTAGAGATAAGTTTATTCTTAACGTCAGCTTCTTTGTTGTTTGTGGCATCATCAAGAATGTCAGCCACCTTTGACAACCCAGCATCACTCACTGGTGACATCAATCTTTCAAAGTTTCCAGGAAGTGTAACTAGGTCTTGTAAGATTTCATAATATCTGTTCTCCAAAGATTTCTTGTACATTTTCTGTACATACGCATTCTTTAGATTGCTATCAAACTTTTCTTTAGATAGATCTTCAAACTTGGTGGCAAGTCTACCCATTTGATCACCAACATAATCAGCAGGAGTCATTCCTTTAGAAAGAGCTTGCTCTTCTATCTCATTAATTATTTCTCTGTGATTGATGTAGAAATTATAAAGATCTTCACCAAGTAGAGCTTCCAGTGATTCAGCAGTTACGTTAGATGGATCTTCGATGGTTTCAGCAGCTTCAAATATCTCAAGCACCTTATCTCTAAATTCATCATATCTAGAAATACTATCTAGTTGCTTTTGAATACGATCTTCGTACACCTTAGTATAGAATTCCATTGTAGCTTCTTTGCTACCTTTGTATTCAACAGCTTTGATATTTCCATTCACGTCAACATACACTGATTTAAGGTACATGTTAAGTTTATCAATATCAAAGTCAGATCCTGCTTTGGCTACAATCTCAGAAGGTACAACAACTGTAGATCCCATAGATGAATCAAGGAATCCTGCAATCTTGAACACCTCTGTAGAAGATGTTGCCTGGTGAGGGATACGAGCTCCTACACCAAACAAAATCTTTTGATTCTCTGGCTTATTCAAATATTCAAAAATAGCCTTATCATCAGGGAACTTAGTCTTATCAGTGAAATACTTTTTCCAGAAGTTTGGAATCATTACTTCCATGTATCTCTTTCCATCCTCATTCTCATAGAACTTAAGAGCATCACTAGAAAGTACAACACTACTCTTGTCTTGTTCAGATAGAGCATCATATTGCTTTCTAGTAATTTCTACATATCCATCTTTTGTTTTTCTTAATATCTTTCTTCCCTCTTTTGCATTCTCCCAAAGTGTAGCTGGAACCTGAACGTGAGGTTTACCATTCATCTGTGGAGAGATGAGAGACTTATTAATCATTGATATAAGAACACTTCTAATCTGTTCGTATGCAGAAGATGCTTCAAATGGCATATTGAACTCACCATTCTCATTAAGACGTATTGTGTCAATTACATTTTGTGACACTTGTCTTCTCAACAACTCATACTCAAGTTCTCTAGATATTTTTACGTTGTCTACAACTACGTAATTACCATTCAGATCTTCTAGACCAAGTTTGTTCAAAAACTCCTCGTAAGAATTCTGATGCATCTCCTTGAAGATTTTAATCTTCTCTTCAGCAAGAGCTGTTGCACCTTTCATACCTTCAACTTCCTTACCATTCTCGAACATATCCATTGTATCGTTCTTGGTAAGTTGAGATACTCTAGTTTGAAGTTTACCTTCTTCGTAAGAGTTTTCCACTTGGATACCATAAGTTTTCCAAGCCACATTCTCAATAGTTTCTTCTCCAAACTTTGCATTGTTGTAATCACCGTTTCCATTGTACAAGTTATGCCCTTGACGAGCACCTTCTTTTCTTGAAGACTTGTAAGAAACATATCCCACCTTCTCATTCAACATCTGTACATACAAGTTCTCAAGGTTTGTACCCTCTACCATCTTGTACGTAATAGGCATTTGAGAGAATTTATCAAGGATGCCTTCTATTCTATTTAGTCCAGCTTTAGAACCAGATACAATAGGTTTCAACACCTCTGTAACAAATGGAGGTTGTGGTTTAGTAATTAGTTTTTGATCATGCTTCTTAAGTGCTTCACTCTTGTATTCATACAATCCTTTAGCAGACATCTTCTGTCTAGCATAAGCTTGATTCCATTGGAACCAAGGTTCAGCAAGATCATTTGACCATTCACCATTCTTAAGCTTCACTTCTCTATAAGCACCATCAATGATCACTGAGAAACCATCAGCTTCATCATATCCTCCAAACTTCTTAATAAACTTAGAGAATGGGTTTACATCATTTAGTGTAGCAGTTTTAACGTATGACTTAAATGTATAACGAAACTTATCATCTGCTTCTAGAGATAGGTCTTCTGTTACATCATTGAATCTATTATTTAGAAACTTATTGAATTCTGGATGATCAATAGTTACTCTTCTAGGAGATAGCCAAGACTTGATACGCTTGGTTTCATCTAGTTTACCATTTTTAATTTTGAATTGATAAGGATCGCCAAATATAAATTTGTGCATTTCAATATTTGCAATCATGTAATTCATGTTTACAAACGAAAGCACCTGCATCATCTCGTCTTCAGATAACGCATTTCTATTCAATTCATTAGTTTGAGCAAACTTGCTATCTAAAGTTTCATATCTATAACCTTCTGAATTTTTTGTCACTTCACCAGAATTAATCAAATCTTTCAGTGTTGATTGATTTAGACTAGTGATTGTATTTCTAATAGAATTTTCTAGAGCTTCATCACTAACAAGAGCTAGAATGTCCTTTCTAGATTTACCTTCTTTAATAGCTTTATGTATCTCTTCAACAAGTGGTGCATCAAGAATATCTTTGAAGAATCTAAGTTCTTTAGCGTTATCTTTTGCAGAAGCAAGTTTTGATCTTGTTTCCCAATCAAGGGCCAAATCAACCTCATCTTCTAAGTATCCCTTGAAGATGCTCTTGATTTTTGTAAATGCTCTTTCAGCATCGTTGTTGAATAGTTCATACTCAACCATTGATCCTAGATTCAGCATTCTTTCTGTAGAAGAGTCTGCTGGTACTAAGATGTAATAGTTACCATTTATGTTCTGATTGATTTCAACAGTGAATCTATCACCCTTTGTCAAAGATGATATGGATAGTCCTCTATCAGTAGTCTCATCTTTCAATCCATCAATTACACCAATCTGTAAAACTTTACCTTCAATCTTATTACCATTATCATCATAGAACATTCCACCCTTTTTAATCAGTAAGCTGTTCTTTGAGAATGCATCTTTTAGCTCTGGTCTTGCTTCAAATAGTTCATCAAGAGTCATTGCCTCATTGAACTCTGCTTCGAATACAGAAGGAGCGTTACTATCTGTGAAGTTACTTATACGCTTGTTCTCTATGTTAAATCTAGTTGTATCCTGGTCAGGATTAACTAGTCTAACATACATATCTGCAAGAGTTCTTACATGAGAATCTACTCCTGAAAACTTGTCTCCAGATAATGAAACATATCCATTTGGACCCATTTCATATATCTTGGTTACAGCATTATCAAATCTCTTCTTGAGTTTCTCATCATTATTTATCTTTTCAATAAAGCTTAGTGGGAACTCAATGCCTATATTCTTCAGATAGTTTTGTACACGCTGTGGCTGGAGAAGACCTTCTTTAGTTGGATATTCTTTTTGGTCTTTATTAATTGCGTAAAGTGTTATTCCTTTGTCACCTTTCTTTTTGAAAATGAATGATGTTTCTGATTTAGAAAGTTGTTTTATATTTTGGAACCACTCGTTTCTAGTTTTATTCAAAGCAGATGTTCTATCACCAGGAGCAGTGAATGATTCAACACCACTATCTCCCTCTCTTTGAATTGCTATTTCAACAAATGGGTTGCTCTTAGACATTGATTGAATAAACTGAATATAGAATCTCCAGTCAGCCTCTTCAAACTTGCTGTAATCAAGAATTCCATTCTTAGCATCGCCACCAAGTCTATTGAAGATTCTGTAATAGTTACCATCTTCTTTTACCAGATCAATAATTTTTTGATCAACTTTTGCCAAGCTTGTATTAGAAAGCTTGTTCAATAGGGTTGCGAACGTCTTATTGAAATTGTTTAGAAGACTCAATCCCTTCACTGCCTTAGATCTTAGCAGCTTAGGAGCAGTACCTTCTGGATAAACAGTTTCAGCTGCTGGGTTAGAAGCCAATACAAACTTCACAGAGAACCTCATGTTCTTCTTGAAATCTATTTCAAAAGCTTCAGCAGCATAGAGTCTATCAGTTTGGCTAGCATCATTTGTACTAACCACACCTTCAGTATCAATATTTACACCCATTGTTCTGATTAGATCTTTTGATCTTAAGAACAAATCTTTGAAAGCCTCTTCTCCAAGAAGTTCTATGTTGTCAGTATATTCACTTCTCAAGAAATTGTACACTTCTTTTCCAGTGACAGATCTTGGATTGAATAGTTTTTCCAATCCATCAGTGTTGTTTCTATTGAAGATGTATTCAGACATTGTAATAGTCATGTCCTGAACAATTGCCCAAGCCTCATCTTCAGATAATACACTACCATCTGCTATACTTATCTTTCTGTATTCAGGAGCTGCTGATTTAGCTTCTTCTGAAACAACATAATCTTTAAACTTACCTGTATCAATAGAATTGAACAAGTCATCTTTGAGAGATGGCTTTGCAACAAAGCTTTTGAAGAAGTCAACAATAGCCTTGAAGAAGTTTCTTATCTTCTCAGACAATGTTCTAGCTGGAAGCTTACCAAGTCTGTAGTCAGCAAAGTCATCAGCAATACGTTCTTTAGCTTGTCTATCTGTAGCATTACTGTATGCAACAAGTTGACCACTTTCTCTATCAAGGAAACTACCACGCTTAGATTTAAACTCATCTAGAATAGCTTGTCTTTCTCCTTCTGTCAAGAATGCTTTCCATATACCTTCAAACACTTCGTGATATTCTGTACCACTCAAACCACGTCTGAAGAACTTAGCAACTCCGCCTTCAAATACACCCCATGCCTTAGAACCATCATGTAGTGTGATGATGTTCTCAAGGATTTCAAATGGTATGTTAGGAACATTCTTTGCATGCCAAGCTTTGAATGCTTCAATGTCTCTATCACTTATTCTTCCACCACGTTCACCAGTACGAACTTTTCTAGTTTCCTCGTCTTTAACACCAGACTTAAATCCTGATAATCCTTTCTTTTCTTTAGGTGCTTCTTTTTCAACAGGTGCAGGAGCTTCAGTAGGTGCAGATTCTTCAATAGTTGGTTCAGTAGTTTCAGAAACAGGAGCCTCTGGAGCAACGGGAGCTGGAGCTGGTGCTTCATTAATTGCAGCTTCCACTTTACTTGCTGCTTCACCAATGTAGAACACTGTTGCTGCATCAAAATCATTTAGTCCTTCTGTTGCTGTAGGATATTTCTTTCTAGCAACTTCAATCTTTTTAGGATTGTCAGCAAACTTCTGTATTGTCTCTGCATTAGTTTCTGGAGAGATTGTATCAATTTCAATTTCACCACTTGGTAGAATGTTAGCTTTGAAACTAAACTCACCACCAAACATGGTTACAGTGTTTACAGTGCCATCGTTAAGAGTGTATGGTCCCACTGTAACAGGAACGTCAGATTCAATTATATCTGATGGTCTTACTGGAGCACCTGAGCTAGAAGGGCTTGGGGGATCTTGTTCTTTCTCACTTGGTACATATCCTTCATCACCTGTCTCAAAGTTAATCAGCGTAGCATACTTACCTGCAAATGCGTAAGGTTGTGCTTCTGTAGGATTTGCAATTGTTACAAATGGAATCTCATCTGTAGTTCTGTCTTTACCAGAGGCAAGATAGGATTGATAGTTTGGCCATTCTCTTTCTTGTAACTTACCATCTTCAAGGAAGTATTCAAAGAATGGACTTTCTAGTCTCAATGTTTTAGCATTGGCAGAATGATACATCTCAGAAAGCTGGGCAACAATCTCTTGTTCTTTAGAAGCGATTTCTGAGAACTTGTATGATTGTGATCCAAGCTTAAGAGTTAGGTTTTCTGTGTCAAACCAAAACTGATTGTCTTTTGCGTTTTCTGTAATCTTCTTATAGTTGAGAACATTCTTCAAGAACAATAATTTGTTCTTGTCAAACTGAGGAGCTTTACCTTCGCTAGCATCCTTCTCAAGCTTTGTTATAATAGACTTAATAAGTTCGTATGCTGTAGCAGCTTTCTTCTTACCAAGCTTATTGTTGTTTAGATATTGTAATAGGTCACCATTTTGAATGTAGACAAGTCCTTTTTTAGAATTTACAATCTTACCATTGTATGAAATAGTATCAGTGGTAACAACATTTATAAGTCCTGGGATAGTAGCTATTGCAGTTTCATCAACTAAAGAACTAGTTACAGGATTCTTTTTATATACACCACCTTCTTTTTTTGTATTAGCAAAACCTGCTGAAACTCTAAATTCAAGAGTTGGAGGAACTGTAGAAGGCTTCATAAGTTCCACACGTCTGTTTCTCCAAATCTTTGCAAACTTTACAAAGTCATCTTTCTCATTCGTTCTATATCTATCATTTCCTCTACTATCTGTAATAGATGTGCTAGGCATTGTTTGGAATATAACCTTTCCAAGATCAGTAGGTTGACCCACTTCACCAATGCGCTTACCATCCTGATCTACAAAGTATCTCTTCTTACCATCAATCTCAACAAATACCATTGCTACAAATCCATTGTCTTCATTCATGACTCTGGATTCAAAAGCAGCTTTATCAGCATCCACTTGCTCTTGTGTCATTTTGTATGACAAAGCTGTAATGCCAGATAGGCCAAGAGATTCTTCTTGGCTGTATGTAAATACAATTGCTCTAAGCTTATTTCTATTCTTAAATTTTCTGATTTTATTTAAGAAAATTCTTGATCTTGTTACATGAGGCTCTGACTTAGAAGTGTCAGCAAATTCCTCAGACTCTGTAATACTAGAATCAAAGAAATCTATAGCACTTTTCATTCTACCAGTTTCGCCTGTATCAACTCTTTCTCCAACATCTTCTGGGAGAGTGCCTACAGGGAATGGTTCGTTGTCAGAAATATCTTCTTGTTGTTTGTCAAGAGAGCTACTAGATTCTTTAATCTTATCAGCTATTTCTTTTGCCTTAGCTTGTTTTTCAAGCAGTTCTTTAGTAAGTCTTTTAAATCTATTTATAACAGCTGCACTGATCTTTTTATCACCAAGAGAGTTAATGTATTCAAGTTTGTTTACGTCTTCTCCTGGCTTCTCATATACGTCTCTGAAGGCAGGATATTGAAGTACATCATCAATAGATTGATTCAATGCATCTTCAAGTTCCTGAGAAGTGTTATCCTCTTCAGTGATGTTGTATTTATTAAATTGTTCAGGAGAGAAGAACGTAGCAGTACCATCAGGTAGTTGCACTTCAAACTCTCCACCAAGTGTACTGGATAATACAGTGAACTTTGGTGCAAGAACAATTTTTCCTTTTTCTAAAGTGATGGGTTCAGCAAGAGAATAGGTTTTGCCCACTTCTAAAGTTTTCTGAACTTTCTTTCTACCTTCTTTTTGAGAAACTTCTACATCTTGGATTTCTTCCTCTGGACGTTCGTAGTTTAATGGATCATTCTTAATACTATCGTATTCTCCAATAAACATCTTTCTTCTTAGAGATAGCTCAATAACATCGTCTAGAGTGCCTTTGAGTTCATCCTTAACATCAGATGTCACACTCATTGAGTTAATTGTTTCTAGAGCTTCTTTGGTAGCTTCAGCGTTTGGTTTACCTGTCTCAATAATGTCTTGGAGAATTGCTTGTGTATTAATACCAGCAGTGGTCAACTTAACATTCAGTTCAGGAATCCTTACATCATAGTTTGCAATTTTAGTACTTGCATAAGCAAGCATGTCAATTGCAAAAGGAGAATACTTTCTTCTTTGTTCACCATCAACTTCTATAGTCTCACCAGCATATCTAATGTTCAAAGCCTGATACATATCACTGAGAGCCTTTGCAGAGTTCTCAATGCTAGTGATTCTTTTCTGGAAGGTTTCAACAGTATCGTTGATGTTTGCCATTCCTTGTTCCTTAAGTTCAGTGAGACCTTGTTCAGTCAATCCACCTTTCTTAAGTTCATCCAGATCTTCCATCACCATATCAAATCTTCCGTATTTGATACGTGGTGCTAGATAGTTATACATCTGGTCACTGTACAAGTCACGCTCTTCTAATCTATCACCATTGATGATTGCGTCTCTATGTTGTTGTTGTAATACAACGCCTCTGTTAGCAGCAGCAAGTCTATCTTCAAATGCTTCTTTGAACGATGGTGCATTATTCATCATGTTCAAAAAGATCTCTGTATTCTTTGCTAGAGCTTTTCTTTCTCGATAGGTACCTCTTGCTTGCATTAAGCCACCAGTGATTCCTCCAAGAATACCACTCTCAATACCTTCTTTAGATACAAGAGCACCTACGCCTTCTCCAAATTTATCTTTGCCAAACAATCCATACAAGAAGCCATCTACAAATAGATCAGCTTCCCCACCTTCTTGAGCCTTCTTAAAATAGTTTTGTGTACCTACTTGCAATCCATATTGTAAAATCTCTTGAGCTGATTCTTTTGGATCAAACACATAAGCACCACTTCTTTTTACACCTTGATAAAGTTTACCAAATCTAGTTTTTGGTCCAGCTTTGGCTACATACTTTCCTGTCTCATCAATTACAAAATCATCAACTCTTCCTAGCAAACTGTTTGCAGCTTGTCTACTTGCTGAATAACTTGATCCCATTAAGTATGGAAGTTGTGAATATTCTGTAATAGACAACAATGCCATGTTGCCAAAGAAAGCAGTTTTACCAACTCTCTCAGCTTCAACATTTATATTTTTTAAGTCTTCACCAATTGGAGCAAATCCATTTTTTTTAGTGTACTCTTCAATTAAATTTTCTCTAAATTCTTTAGATGTATGCAAAGCTTCGAACGATGCTTCACCAGCAGATGAATTAATTGCTACAGCAGTTCTTCTGAAATTATCACCAAACTTTGCAAACTGTGTAGTTTGTTTAGCCAGGTTAGCCAAAGCAGAAGATCTTGCAGACAAATCTGCTATAGATGAAATCTGACTTTCTAATATAGATGCAGCCTCTACATTTTTAGCAGCTGAGAATGCTCTTGATGTATTTCTTAGAAGGGGTGTGAAAAGTTTAAATCCTTGTGAAGCTTCAGCAATAGTTGCAGCTCTAGCAGCTGCGCTACCTATTGTTGAACCAAGTCTTAAAAGTCCAGCATTTGCAATGTTACCAGTAACCATTGCACCCACTGCAAATCCAGCATTCTTGATTAACTTATCAAAAAGAAAGTTGGTTGTAAACCAGTTATCTGTAGAATACCACTCAGAATTTTTCTCAGCAGCTGTATAATAGTTTGGAAGAAACTCATTATCAACTTTAGTATTCCACTTATCCAATCCACGCATTACTTCATTGTCAAATACATCAGACATTTTCTGTGTAAATAACAATGACTTACCAACACCATATAGCATACCAAATCCACCAGCTACTGTAGTGGCTGCAAGGTTTGCTCCTTTCAATACACCATTGGCAGCTTGCTTATACCAAGCTTGCCCTTGTGCAGCAAAGTCTTCGTAGTCTCCAATTGTAGGATTGAAAGTTTTGTATCTCTTATTTGCCTCAAGTTCTGCATTGCTAACAAACAATCCCTTTTGAGAAAACTTTTGTCCAGCAGCTGCTAGTTCAGCAAATACATCTTCCTTCTGAGAAAGATCTGAAACTCCACCACCTTGTCCAGAACTAAAGTTCATTGGAGGATCCTTTGGTGCAACTAGTGGAATATTAGAAGATTTGTAACCTGTTTCTTTAATGATGGGTTGTAAGTTTCTATCAAAATCAGCCATTCTAGCAATGATTACATGGTTCTAATAATTTTTTTAACTTCCTCTGAAATATTCGGAGATTGAAGATACAACTGTTTTACCTTTTCATCAGTAAGATTCCCTATAAAATTCATTCCCTCAGTCGCATCAACTGGCTGTTGAGGCTGTAATGGATAAACTATTCCATTAGGAAGTTTTAATCTAAAAGTCAAATATTGCTTTTCTGGAGATCCTAATGAGTGCTTCATATCAGCTCTAACATTCATATTAACTCTAGGCATGTATTGACCTTGGAAATAAGCATTTTCAAAACTTCCAGTGGGATTTGTATTTCTTCCACCCATAGATTGCGCTTCCATTAGTCTTCTTAATTGAGGGCTTGGAGAATCTTTATCAATTATTGGAAGCTGTTGTGCTTCTCTTGGATCTAAAGGTATAACAACTTCTTCATCTCCTTTGAGAATAATTAGAGAAGTTTGATCACCTTGTTCAAGTTTCTTATATTGAAGATTTGATTTATCAGAAGAATCAAACCACTGCAACACTTCTCTCGCTCTGCTACTAGAAAGTCCTTCATATCCTCCTTCCATTCCAGATAAAGAAGTATCTGCTACTTTTCTCAATAATGATGTGGATATATTTTCCCAAGTACTTCTTGCAATATTACCTTCTCCCGTTCCAAATATAATTGGAACTTCTCTAGGGATGTATTGAATAGTTTTATCACTAATTTTTTTCTCTATAAGAGAATTATATTGACCGTTATAATCTGATGTTGCTCTTCTATAAGGTGCAAAATATCCTCTTAACATTGCTTTATTGTCATACATTATCTTCTCTCTTTCTGAAAGAGGAGATAATATTTCTGTTTCTACTTTTTGACCACCAGTAGCACCTGTTCCAGATACCTGACCGCCTGTTACAGTTTCTTTTACTTTTGTTAAATACTGCGCCACTTCAAAAGGAGTGAAGAAATATTCTCTTCCTTTTATAGTTACATTTAAAGCACCAACTTCTTTAAGCTGATTACCATATTCATTTTTAATCTGTTGAAGTTCTGGAGAATTTGCAGCTTCTTCCTCAACAGTTTTTAAGAATTGTTCTTTTCTACTCAAATCACCTTTAGCAGTGATTACTGAATTTGCTAAGTCTTTCAAATCATTAGGTATAAGAGACTCATACGCAGAGACATCTCCTTTTCTATAAGCCTCCAATGCATTCAATACTTGGATTTTTTGCACCTTTGTTCCTCCTCCAGCATTTAATGCATCCACTAGTTGATTAACTTGATCTTCAACTACTCCACTTGCACTTTCAACATCTTTCAAAAGAGCAACTCTTTGATTGGGAACGTTTGTACTTTTTCCACCATATACTTGAAATCCACCAGGTACACCAAACATTTTTGCATTTGCCTCGTCAAGTTTTAACTGATAATCTCGATTATCTTTAAATTGACTCCAAGAAAATTTATCTTGTTCAAGTGCAAGATTTGCTTGTGATAAATTGAACCTTTTAGCTTCCCACTCATCTTGTCTTATAGGATTTGTCAAAAGATTATTCTTTTGATTTTCCCAAGCATTTGAACTAGCAAACTGTTCTATTGCTCCATTTTTATAAATGATTCCTTTTGCTTCTTCTGGATTTGCTTTAATGAATTCTATCTCTTCATTCATCTCTGCGGTTAATCTACTATTCACTGCTTGCAAAGATTTTATTCCTTGTTCAGCTTTAACGTATTTATCAGGATCAGATTCATACATCTTTAGAGCACCTTGAAGCTCTATAATAGTTTTATTATTCTGTGCTATTGCAGATGCAGTTTTTGTTGTAGCTAATGTAGCAAGTTGTTCAGGATCAGTTATATTTCTAAACTGATATCTACCATTAATATTTAATTGTTCTAACTCATCAGGAGAAAGACTAGCTCTTAATGCATTTTGAATCTTTTCAGCACTAACGCCTTCCTTACTAATTCTTTGCATTGCTTGTGCTGTTGCACCAACATTGAGCGTACCATCTTGATTGTATTCATATGGGATGTCTTCTTCCAAAAGATCTGAGTGTAAAGTCTTCATGACTTCTAGCCACTTCTTATCTACATCAATATACTTTCTATATCTACCACTAAAGTTTGCGCCTAAATTAGGATCGTTCAACCAATCACTTGACTGTCTTGAAAAGTCATATTCATTTTGAATAGCAGACTCGCCTTTTTGTCTGGACTCTTCCATGAACTTTTGTTCCTTTCTGTATGCAGCAGTTGCTTGTACAGAAGATAATACATTAGAATCTTTGGCAACACTACCAGCCATCCCTGCTACAGAATTGACTAATTGATAATTGGAGAAGTCAGCAGCTGCAACAGTCTTTAACTTAGAGCCAAGTTCATTAAGCTTTGATTGTAAATACTGTCTATCTACATCACGAGCAATATCTAATCCTGCGACTTGATCTATCTGAGATTGGATCTTTTGCAATCCTTGGTCGTAACGTTGTTGCTTCTCCATACCAACTCTAACCATAGCCTCAACAGGAAGCTGTTGAATATATGGGTTAAACTGTGGTATTGCATCTGTAAATGAAGCCATGTTATTATTGTTTTATCAAATTTAGTAGTAATATATTATTCTATGCACATTACATAGATTTGATTGCTTTTACAAGAGCTCCGTTTCTTTTACCACTTGATGATTTCTTAGCCATTTCTGCTGCTGTTTTTTCTTCAAGTTCTTTTTGAAGAGCCATGAGTTTATATTGGTCAGAAGTCATATTTCCAAACGGTGTGTCAGAAGCTCCAGATCCTTGAGGAGCAAACTGAGCAAGAGGATTCATATTCATTGCTCTGAAGCGTGGATCAAATCTGTAATTGTAAAGATTCTCGTATGTCTGAAGGGCTCTGTTCTCAGCTTGATTCTGTAGATATTTAGCAGAAATAGAATTAAGAGCAGCCTGTGCTGTAGCCTTTGTATTAGAAAGAGCTTGTTGCTGTCTTCCATACTGCTGATCAAGAATACCAAGATTTTGAATGTTGGCCTGATTTAACATATTTCTATTTTCAGCAAACACCTTATCTCTCATAGATTGATTCAATCTAAACTGCTCACCAAGCACCTGTTGATTTGCTTGATACTTCTGAGCATTCAATGCAGCTAAGGCAGCTGGATTATATCCAATCATTCTTTGAGCAGCTCTGTAATCAGCTTGGTTCTTATTGATAATGTCTTGAAGAGAAATATCATAAGGTGTGCTTAATTGTGGTTGGAATGTTTGTGCTTGTACAGGCTCTAATTGATTTTGAGCAAGAGCAAGCATCTCTCCAGAGAGTTGACGTGGATCAAGAGCTTCTGCATCAGTTGGTCTCACGTAAGGTAGGATTTGATTAGCTATAGTCATCCAGTCAAATTCTTCTTCAGTAGGTTCAGGTCTCTGTTTAATTCCTGCCTTTTTAATTTTTTCAGGAATTTTAGGCAATGAGAAATCTGGCTTTCTTTCTTTAGCAAGTATAGTTGCTAATTTATCTTCTGGTAAAGTGTCCAATTGCTTCTCTAACATTAGTCTAACTCTAGGCTCTAATTCTAAAGCATCTCTATATATCTTATTGCTAATGTCTTTACCACCTTGAGCTTTTTTAACAGAAGCTCCTTTCTTAGCTTGCTTCACTTTACCTTGTGCCAAATCATCAGCTACAAGATTATATTCTTCAGCAGTGTCATTGATAGCAGATTGTAGATCAGCTAGTTTTATTTTTTCATCAGCAATGTTCTTGAGCTTTTGATTTGCTCCAAGCATGTTTGCCTTGTATGATTCAAACTTGAGTAGGTCGTAAGGATTATTCACATCCAGATTGTCAAGTTCTGTAACAGCCTTATCAATAAGTTTATTTTGTTTCTGTTCAGTTTTAGATAAATCAGCAACATAGTTTTTAAACTTCTTACCTGCTGATTTAGGAGCACCAATCATCTCAGCCCCCATCTTTGGGATTACTAGATTACCGTAAACTGTAAGACTAGTATTACTACTTGAACCATTCTCAAGTTCTATAGCTGGCTCTTCTCCCTCTACTTCTACAGGTCGATCACCATAAGTGATTCCAATACCTGTTCTACCTTTTCCATCAGACTGATCATGAGAATTACCTCTAAACATTACAGTTTCTCCTCCTTTAGGAAGATGTGGATTATATGAAATAGGTTCTGCATATCCACCCCAATGAGTTTCAAGATCACCACCCATAGCAAACTTGTCTCTTCCTGTATACATTGCACGTTCACTAGGAGGAGTGTAGCTTTTTAAATGTCCACCTGCACGTAATGTATCCATTGTTGGATCTGGAGCAAACAATCTAGTTAATGGTATACCTTCTAGATGTGTAGCCACTTGTGGATTTGCCATACCACCATCTCTCATATAAGAGGCGTTTGCTTGCTGAAGAGATCGTGCTCCTTGACCAAAAGCCATTGTGTTAGTATTATAAGCAGTTGCTTCATTTGCTTTTTCTGTTTTCTCAGCTTTTCTATCTACAAGATTACCAATTGTTTGGCCAGCAAATTTCCCAATCATTCCTCCAACTGGACCACCAAGTAATGTGCCTGCTACACTTCCAATACCACCACCTACTCTTCCAGCACCACTAACACCATATCCTTTTGGACTTCCAAGTCCAGCAGTAACTTGTGCTAAAGCATCTCCACCACCTTGACTTGCAAATTTGTAGATGTCAGATATTTGATCCTCTTCAGCATCTTTTGCTGTTGCCATTTTCATGAAGTCAGGATTAGTCTTAAACTGTGGAAGTTTTATTCCACCCTGAGCTTCTTCTAAATCTGTGTAAATAGTATTAGGGGCAAATGTATTTGCTATCTCTGTACCATTCTTTGCAAGAGTGGTTCCTACACCATAGATGGGAAAGAATTCTTGTCCTGTATTAATATTATCTTCTGGACGTACATATTTTTTCTGAACTTGTTCTGGACGTGTCATAGAAGCCTGAAGAGCAACATCACTAACTCCTTGCATTTGCTGAGCCTTTAGCATGTTTTGTTTCTCATCCTTCATTTGCTGAATACCACCAACAACATCACCAACAGACTGAACTCCAGCAGCAAAGGCATTGCTTCCAGCAAGTTTGTTCATCATTGCCATTGCTCCTCCTTGTTGGAGTTTCTTTACTTGTTTTCCATACTTAGCCATGAAAGACTCCTCTGTAGGAAACTTTTTATAAAACTCCTTCTCAGACTTAACACCTGCCATCTTTAAAATTTCAGCCTTCATATCAATTGTATTTATCCAGCCAGTTATCCTTGTCTGGGTTATTTGTAAAGTTAAGTAATTGATTTAGTTTTTTCATTGGTTGAGCATCTAATTGATTGATTCCCACACCACCACCATTTCTTTTTTGTGGAATGACCTTTTTAGTTTTTGGATCATAATAGATTCTATCATAGATTTCAAAAGGTTTACCAGCTCCAAAAAGAGTTGATATTTCTGTATCATCGCTCACGTCCACTCCTTTCATTTTAGCAAATGCTTTTAATGTAGCAGCATATGCATTACTTGATGAACCTTTACCTTCTTTAAAAGGATTCAAATCCCAAGTATCATAAATAGAAATATAGTGACCCTTTTCATCTTTACCCTTGGACATTTTAAAATCTCCAAGAGGATTGTCCACCATCCACTCAGCATACATTGGATTTTCAAAAGGGACTCCTGCTCTTTCCAATGAATCAGTTTTTTGTGGAAAAACATCACCTCTTTCATTTGCTATATAAACATTATCATTATCTCTAGGATAACGCTCGTCTCCTCCTACATATTTATTGTCAAAATATGAAGCAACTAAACGATTTTTTAAATTTTCATCTAAGTAATTAGGTTTGAAATAGTATTTGTTTTCTTTCGAATCGCCTGGTTGATATTCAGAAATGCCAAAGCTTTTATTTTTTTGTGGTAATCCTAGATACAAAGCAAAAGCATCATCTCTTTTAGGAAGATCATAGTATATTGGTTTTCCTGTTGAACTTTCTTCTGCACCATACCATAGAGTCTCCATTGGATTTCTTCCTAAATTTTTTTCATATCTCTCAATTCTATCAAGTGTTTGTGGTAAATCTCCATATCCTTGAGGAACAATGTTCTTAAATGCTTTTTCAGATTTACCCTTGACATATCCTTTTCTTTGGTCAGAGGTATATCCATACTTATCAAGTTCTAACTTGGCTATTCTTTTTTGTTCTTCAAAAGATGCCTTTGGTCTAATAGGCGGTGCCAAATCTTTACGAATAGGATCTGCTGCATCTTTTGGATTATTAGTAGCATCTTTAAATGGTATGCCTTTTCCATACTGGGCTACAGGAAACTCTGTCACCTTCTCACCCTTGAATTTATAATTCTTTCCTGGCTTCATTAGCTTAGTGTCACCAGTGTCAGACACACCAAGAAGGGGTTCGTACACTCCTTGCATTGTAATCATATTAGAATCTATTTCTACAGGTTGTCCCCAGTTGTCTGGATTCCAATATCCTCGATTGTCTTTGGTCACTCCACCATTTTTAAAATTAGTATCGAAATCATAATCAGAAAAATCAAAATCAATAGTTTGTGGAGGACTAGAAATAGGAGCATTAGAAGATGCATCATAAACACCTCTTTTAACACCAAGTCTATCTGCAATTGAACTATTATTTAAATAGTCTTGAATTGCTTTATTTGTTGAACCTTTGGATATAGCAAACTTTGGTAATATTAAGCTATTAGCATATTCACTTTTGTTTATATAGGGTTTAGGAAGAGATTGTCCAGAAATACCTTCCAGCTCCTTAACTATTTGAGAAAGTTCAGATCTTACTAATTCAGGATTATTTATTCTGTCAGCAAATCCAAGTTCATTAGATTTGTCAAATCCAATAAGTCTTAGTTTTGAATCAGGATTATTTTTTAATTCACGAGCCATCATGTTAAGTGCCAATGGATAACTATCAGCTGATAAACTACGTGCTGGAAACATTACTCCATCTGGATTTTCATCGATGAATCTTGAAGCTTGACGAAGCATACTTCCCACATTATATCTGTCAGCAAACAAAGATGGCATTAGCTCATAAGCACCAGTTGAATTTGGTATTTGTGGAATAGTTGAAGCTGATGGAAGTCTTAAATTAGCATAAGTATCTATTATCTTATCACCAATATTTTTGTAAAATGGATATGAATAAAATTCATCACCCTCATCGCCCCATCCATAAGAATCTACATATAGTTTATTATCTACTTTTTTCAATGCTGGACGTTGTGACCATTCTATATCAGCAGTAGTAGGGTCTACTCTATTTGTAGAAATATTTGTATAGTTTGGAGAAAAATCTGATACTTTTCCTAAATTAGGATATGTTCGAAAATTTTCAAGTGCTGATAGTACATCTCCAGTAATTAGCTCTTCCGCCATTCGATTATTACTAAAAGAAGATATTGTATTAGAATAGCGTAATGCTAAATCTGGGTTGTTCCTTAATGTTTCTAAAGCAACTTTATTAGCTCCTTGTTTTTTTAGATTACTAATAAAATCATCGAGCTTAAAATCTGATAGCGTCTTTAGTTTATCATTTATAGAATTTAATTTATTTCTGACATCTGTTATACCAAGTGATTCAATTTCTTTAGCTTTTGTACTAAGTTTTGCATATTTCTCACGAAGTGGACCTAATTCATTAAGATTTGGATTTCTTAATTTTGATTCTAATTCAGCAATTTCTTTACCAAAGTTTCTAACATCTTTAACCTTATCAATATCTCTCAATGCAGGAACATCTGCCACTGCAAGTTTTTCTAATTGTCTAGTGCGATCAATCTCCTTTATTGCATCTAATGTTTCATTTGTAACATTTGATATACTTTTAAGATGTGGGGCAACTGCTTTTCCAGCTGCAATTCCAATTGGTTTTGCAATTGGTGCTGTCATTAGAGAACCTAAACCAAATGTATCTAATGTATTAAATGTTCCCTCTAGATTTTGTTGATTAAATAACTCCTCTTTCGTAATTGGATTATATCCACCAAGTGATCCATAGCCAGTTGGTGAAAATGCAGCAGCTCCAGAAACACCAAGATCCAATAAAGTTTTACCTGCACCTTTTAGATTTTTAGCAGGATCATTTGAAAATCTTATAGTGCCTGGAACTCCAGTTACTTCTGATGCAACTTCTTGAACAGTTCTGTAAGGTGTTGATATATCTTTAGCAGTTTGTCCTATCTTACCAGTTGTTGCAATTGCTCTAATACCTCTTCCTATTGGACCTTCATCATTGATATATTTCTTTTGTTCAGGAGAAAGAGTTTGATAAAATGGATATTGTTCATCATAAGGAGTTATAGTGATCTCAGGAAGTTGCTGACCTTCATACATCTCTTCCCCGCCATTCTGCATACTTCTTGGTTTCCAATCTAATCCATTCTGGTAGAATTTCATTTCTTGACCATTCTGTGCAGAAGCCATTGTCTTCTTTGCATACTTACCATTTGATGGTGTGCTTCCTGTGCGTGCATATGTGAATCCTACAGAGCCAGGAATAGACATGCCACCCATTGCCATTGGTAATTGTTCATCACCATCTGCTTTAGCAATAGTGTTCATTAAGTTGACAAAGTTTTTCTTACCCACTCTGTTTTCTAATCTTTTGAAAACTCTGTCTTTCCCCAAATTTTGTTTTGCTTTTTCAAAATCTGATTCTGTAAACTTTTGCCCCTTTGTAATATCATAAATGCCTTTATCATACATTGTAAAACGAAGAGCATCTAAATCAGCTTTAAGTTCTTTTGGTTTTTGTGAATGCATAAAATCTTCAAGAGCTCTTTTACTAGCTTCTCTCTGTTGAGAACCTTGTGGACCAGATAGAACAGGTTCTTTCATAGGAAGCATTGACTTCTTGAATATCTCTTGCTCTTTAGCACTCATTACGCCTGGACGTGTAGTTCCTTCACTCTCCATTGCACCAGCAATGTGTGCAAGCTCATGAGCTTCGACCATCCCTCTATTTGTATCAATGTAGTCTAGTGGATTGATATTAACTGTAGAAGAACTTCCATAAACTCCAGGTCTTGATTCAGATGGTTGTCTTGTGCTATATGTAATTGGATCAATATTCTGTAAACTCTCTAGTCTAATTTGTCTAGAAGCTGCTGCACTTGGAACACTTAAAGATTCATCTTTAGCAGATGGGGAATATCCTGTAAGAAGTTGTCTTCTTGCATATTCAGGACTTTGAATCCATGATTGATAAAACTCTACAGGATCTTTTGTTTGTAAATATGGAACAGTTGGGGAAATAGTAGGCATTTCCCCAGTGATCTGTTGCATTGGAGAAACTGGAATAAGTTTACCACCACCTTGAAACTGTCCTCCCCATGCGGGAGAATAGTTTCTTCCTTTTGTATCATAGCCCAGTCCTACAAAGTCATCAGACATTGATACAGAAGAGTCATTGTAGTTAGGTTGTACAGGACCACCATCATCGTATTTATTTAACCAACCTCCATTTTTCATAGTGTTATCTTTTCCACATTGATGGCATACATACATATCTTTCTTGCTGGAATCTGATTTATTCCATGACCATCCACATCCAGAGCATTTTACTTTTCCTTCCATTACTTGTAACTTATTTGTGCTGGAGCTATAATGAATTGTGAAACTAAATGAGCATCTAAACGATTGTCAAGAATATGTCTGATTTTCAATTCCTTAGCTCTCAGAGGTTCTTTCTTAAATGATCTTGGTCCATAGTCCATGTTGATTTGATTCACTTCTTTATCAAGAGAAAGTGATTGACATGTTCTAACAAAGAGTGGTATACTCTTGTCTTTCACTACAGACCAGAATGTATTATACTGATAGAAGTTATCACTCTTAGTAAATGTGATTGTTTTGCTTTCAGCATTTAATATAGGATATTGTAAGTAGGATTTCAAATTGTTTATTGGTTTTGGCACTAGTTCCAATACACCTGTACTCTGTTGTCCATTGTAAAGAACAGCTTTGTTAAACCATGCATTGTCAAGTTCTATTCTTGATACATCATTTGACACACCATAAGGATCGCTAAAGTATTTGTACACCTTGGTATAGTCTTTTACATTCTGCAAAATCTCATCTTGGTATTGATATGCAAAAGGATATTCAATAATGTATGGTTCTATGTTTCCGTAGAATGTATTATAGATTGTATGGTTATAAAGATGTCTCCATACACAGGCTGTTTGAATAGTTTCTAAAGGAGTATTTTGATATTGATCCTGTGTAATAGTTGTAACAGCAAATGATTTTTCATAAGCACACTTTCCTTCAGATGTGATTGTAATCAAGTTAACATTATCATCTACAATGAAACTAATACCTGTAGTCACTTCAGAAAGTGTTACACCTGAGGCAATAACATTCCCAAACGCATCTGTGATGGTGAAAGGCCCTGCGTTAGGGCCTGTCTTTGTTAGCTTTATAGTAATTGTCTTTGACATGTTATTTATTTAATTACGAAGGTCCGCCACAACATTCACTAATACTTCCTGTTACAGGTATTACACTTGCACTTACAAATGTTGGACTTGCAACTTCACCACATGAAGGTAGTGGTGCACACTGCACATCACTTGTGGCAATCAGTATACTACCAGTAGCTCCTGAAGGTATAAATGTACTTTGTGTTGAAGCATCGCTATAATTTGCGGTTACATTTATATTAAATGGAGCTGGTATTTGATTTCCACCACAACCATCGTAGAAAGTGATAAACGTATCTGTTGTACTTGCAAAATTGCCAGGGCAATCAAAACATTCACCAGGAGCACTTTGAATACTTTCTATTTCATAACAATATGGAGTACTTGTTGTAGTGGTAGTGGTAGTGGATGGTGTAGTTGTAGTGGTAGTAGTGGTGATTGGAGTTGTAGTAGTGGTTGTTGTTGTTGGTGGTGGTGTTACCGTTGTTGTAGTGGTTGTAGTGGTTGGTGGGGGTGGACTGCAATCACATTGTGGGTCAAGACAACCAACACCTTGAGATAAGAACCCACAATCATCACTTATAACTTCCGTAACACACGCAGTGAAACATAAGCCCTCGTCTTGAGAAGGTATGTTATAAGTTATAGTTACACCATTTTCATTCTTGTATACAAACGTGCAACCACCAAATGG
>Ga0315909_10001816_pt1 | contig 28172 bp, 27 predicted proteins | sample LakEriMetagenome_11_FD_203527 | JGI IMG/M metagenome (GOLD analysis project Ga0315909, IMG submission 203527) | Freshwater fungal communities from buoy surface, Lake Erie, Ohio, United States - Buoy 2 MA125 | ecosystem: Environmental > Aquatic > Freshwater > Lake | place: USA: Lake Erie, Ohio... | reverse complement strand
AAATACAAAACGCCCGATGCGGTGCATCGGGCGTTTCCATAGATCATTTACAATCAAAAATATGTCCTGATTAACTGTCAACCCATATCAGGACGGGTCATGCATGCGGCATCAACTGTTGATCAACGCCCACACACCTGCCGCCCAGACAAGCAGCAACACCAACGCAAGCAGCGTGCTGCGCATCTTTGCAGGCGCTGCACCCGCAGGAAGATGTTTGCGACCGGTGAACATCGGTTTGATCAGGTTCTCCGATTTATAAAACAGGTAGTACATGACCGCGGCAACGTGTACGCCGATCAGCGTGAGCATTACATCGAAGTTGTACTTGTGGATAGTGGTCATCAAGTCGCTGAGTTCTTTGGTCACATGCTTGTACAGCGGGCCTTCGGTAAGGATGTCGTCGTTGGAAAACAGGCCGGTCCCTGTCTGCACCAGGACACAGAGCAGGATCAGTACGACACTGATGCCGCCCAGCGGGTTGTGGCCGGCAAACTTTGCCGCAGTGCGCGAGGGCAGCGTTCTGACATAGGCAATCAGCGCACCGGGGCCATAAAGAAAATCACCGAACCGGGCATGCGTACTGCCGAAAAACCCCCACAGAACCCGGAACAGCACCAGTGTCAGGACTGCGTAACCGGAATACATGTGCCAATCCATCCACTCCATTTCACCGGACAGCCAGGAAAATCCGATCAGCAGCACCAGCGCCCAGTGAAAAAAACGGACCGGAATATCCCAGACCATTGTTGTTGCGACGTTATTGTCTTTGCCCTGCTGCGTTTCCGCCATGTGTCATCTCCCCGATTCAGACCGTGACCGTGTGGGTAACCAGATTATGGCCATCCCAGTAATGCAGTTGATATGCCGGCGGTTCGTCCGGCGCCGCCTCGAAACGACCGCGCCCCAGTCGCAGCCTTGCCTGATACGCCGTGCTCGGACAAACAGAAACCCGCACTCCCCTGAACATCGCCTGCACGCTGCGATGCACATGTCCGCAGATTACCGCATGCACCCGCTCCAGACTTGAAATCAATTCACCAAAACGCGCCACACTGTCCGCAGCCAGCGAAATCCTGTCCATCCGCGAAAATCCTGTCACCACCGGCGGATGATGCAGGAATATCAGCACCGGTTGAGCGGGTTCGGCATGCAACAGTGCGTCAAGCCACTGCAACTGCGCTTCATCAAGATCACCGCCTTCGCGGCCTTCGATCAGGCTGTCGAGCATGATCAGGCGCAATCCACGCACATCATGATGGTAAAACATGCGGCCCGCCGCACCCAGATAATCGTGATCGGAAAATACAGACCGTAACGGGGTCCGCCGGTCATGATTCCCGGGCATCATAAAAACGGGAATGCGCACCTGACTCAGCATGCCGCACAGGTTCTGATACTCGGGGACGGAACCCTGATCCACCAGATCCCCGCTGAGCACCAGCAGGTCGGGAACCCTGTCCAGCGCCCCCAGATGCTCGATACAGCGGGCCAAGCCCGCCACGGTATCGATGCCGTCAACGTTACGCCGTCCTGGCGCAGTGACATGCAGATCGGAGAACTGCGCAATGACTACGGGCTGGTCAACCCGAGCCGGAATCATTCCGGCACCGAGCCTTGTTTCAGCGTGACGTAATCGACCTTGCCGGAGCCAAGCAGCGGCAGCGTGTCAACCTTCAACACGCGCCTCGCCACCGCGAGTTCCTGCGTATTGAGCTGGCGCGCCGCATGCAGCAGCGTTATGCGATCAAGCTTCGGATCCGTGGTCAGCAGCACCGTACTCTCGCCTGTGCGCGTCATTTCCACCAGCGCAGCATGCTTGAAATCGGGAGAGGCATGGTAGGCAATATGCTCGACACGTTCCAGCGAGACCATTTCACCGGCAATCTTGGCAAAACGTTTGACCCGGCCGTGGATGGTGACAAAACCTTCTTCATCGACACTGACCACATCACCGGTGTTGTACCAGCCGGCGCCGAGTTCGGAACGTGGCGGCTGCAGAACCCCCGGCGCATCCGAAAACATATACCCCTGCATCAGGTTGGGGCCGCGCACATGCAACACGCCGCCCTCCTCAATGCCGGGCACCGGAACGATGCGATGCTCAATGCCGGACAGGAAGCGGCCGACCGTGCCGGTGCGGAAGGCCAGCGGCGTATTCAGTGACATCGCAGGGCCGCATTCGGTTGCGCCGTAACCTTCATACACACGCAGGCCGAATTTGCTGAACCAGAGCTTTGACACCTCGGGATTGAGTTTCTCGCCGCCGGAAATCACGAAGCGCGTGCGGTAAAAATCGTACGGATGCGCCTGGCGCGCGTAGTTGCCGAGAAAGGTACTGGTGCCGAATATATAAGTGCAGTCCCGGGTGTAGGCGTACTCCGGTATCACCTTGTAATGCAGGGGGTTGGTATAAAGGAACAGCCGCGTGCCCGTCAGCAACGGCATCAGCGTGCAGGCAATCAGGCCAAAGGTGTGATACATCGGCAGCGCATTGAGATACTTGTCATCCGGACCGAAATCAATGACTGCGCGCAATTGCGACATCACACCAAGCATGGTGTCGTGGGTCAGCACCACGCCCTTGGGTCTAGCCTCGGAACCGGATGTGAACAATACGACGGCCGCAGATGCGGGGTCCTGCTGCGGCAGCGCCGAGCGCGGCCGCAGCAGCGCCCTGACAATCCACAGTTTGTCGGCCACAGTCAGCGTCTCGCGCAGGTCTTCGAGATAGACGATGCGGCAACCCTCCAGCGCAGCAAGCAGGTGATCAAGATGCGCTGCCTGGATGAAAGCCCGCGATGTGATGACCGTTCGCAATGTGGCCGCCGTACAGGCCACACGCAGGGCCTCGACACCACTGGAGTAATTGAGCATCGCCGCGACCCGACCACGTGATGCCAGTCCGAATACCAGGCAAACGGTTGCGCCGAGGTTGGGCAGCAACACGCCGACCCGTTCACCCGGTTCGGTGAACCGGGCAGTGAGCCGGCCGAGAGCAAGACTGCCCTTGAGCAGATCGCCATAGGTGTTTACCTGGCGCCGCAGGTCTTCGATGATGCGGGTCCGGCGTCCGTGCAGGTCAGCTGCATCAATCAACGCATCGAACAGCGCACGGCGCGGCGCGGCGTCAGCCATGGACTGCTGCAGAATGCGCAGCAGGTCGTCGGAAATCTGCCGACGACGCACACCACCTGCTCCGGCGCGTGGCTGCAAGCGTGTTGACGGCTGAACCGCCAAAGTGACTTTTGGAAAGATTCGGCGCGGCCATTGGCGGCTGGTCGCCGCCCAACGACTGTGCAGTGTGCCCTTTATGTAGAGCGGCACGATATCAGCGTCGGCGCGCGCGGCAATCAGCGCCGCCGCACCATAAATCTTCATTGTGCTGCCGGTGGTTGTCATCCGGTCCTGCGGAAAAACCACGACAGGCCGTCCTGATCGCACAACCCGGACCAGGCCTTTCACCGTGTAATCGCTATGGACACCCAGTTCGGCACAATCAGCACAACGCCGGAGCAATCGACCCAGACGGTGCCCGGCCAGGGCACGCGGCAAAACAACCAATGGATTGCCTGGAAGAAACAGCGCAACCAGCAGTGCATCAAGAATTGAATCATGGTTGGCTACCACCAACGGACGGCCGCGGGCGAGCTGGCTCGCGTGCCCAGTCACCTGGACACGGAACAACAAACCAAGCAATACCTTGAGTGTAGCGCGCAGCACTGACTGGGCTTTTTGGATGATAAGCGTTGGCTGTTGGACGGCGACTAAATCAGCGACTGTCTTTAACGGCTCTGCCGCACGGAGTCAAACATATGAGACTTGGGCAGCGATTGAAGCGTATCCAAATCGTCACATTCCCGATCTCCTGCACAAAATCAAAAAATTACTCAAAAAAGTCTCCCGGCACCACAAAATCTAACATTTTGCACAGGTTAAATAACTGTTTTTTATGACTTTTTTTAAAACCTCTCATTTTGTTAGATTTGCCTGTCGCCATAGCCCGACCTTTTAATGGCTGCCGTCAGCACCGCAACAAACTCACCGACCGACCAATATAACCATTGCAGGGGACAATCATCATGGAAATGCAAGTTCCGGCCGCCGTCATCGAAGTTCACCACGCCGCTGTCAAACCCGACTTCCGCAGCGGAACCGAATTCCGCTTTTCGCCACAGCTACATGCCAATTTTGACCGTAACACCCGGGCGCTGTGGTCACGCTGGACTGCAGCACCGCGCCCCTGCTTCAATGCAGGACTGCTGGCCGACATCCGCAGCTATTACAGCTTTGTCGCAAACAGCGAAGGCCGGATCGACTGCGGTGATACTACCGAACCGATTGAATACGTGATCCTCGCCTCCGGCATGCCCGGAGTATTTCAGCTGGGTGGCGACCTTGACCTGTTCCGCCAGAAAATCGACCGGCGCGACCGTAACGCGCTGGCCGCCTATGGCCGCGCCTGCATTGACGTGCTCTATCGCAATTATCGCGGCCATGACCTGCCGCTGACCACGGTATCACTGGTTCAGGGTGAATGCCTCGGCGGCGGCTTTGAAGCGGCATTGTCCAGCGATGTGATTGTTGCCGAAAAAAGCTCGCGCTTCGGTTTCCCGGAAATCCTGTTCAATCTGTTCCCGGGGATGGGTGCCTATTCCTTCCTGGACCGCAAGGTTGGCCAGCGCAAGGCAGAGGACATCATCTCGTCAGGCAAGATCTACACGGCTGACGAAATGCGCGAATTGGGCGTCATTGATGTGGTGGCAGAGGATGGCGAAGGCGAAACCGCAGTCAACGCACTGATCAAGCAGCGTTCACGTTCACGCAACGGCCTTGCGGCACTCGCCGCCGTGCGCCGCCGGGTCCATCAGATCACCTATGAAGAGCTGGAAGACATTGTTGATGTCTGGGTGGATGCGGCACTGCGACTGAATCCCCGTGACCTCAAGCTGATGCAGCGGCTGGTATCCCGGCAAAACTGCCTCCAGGAACCGGCTGTCATCCACTGAAAACCCGGAATTCAACAGAAAACACGGTCTTTCCTGCTCTGCTAGACTGCTCTGCAGGGACCGGCCTTATCCTCGCAAGCGCTTAAGAAAGTCAGATTCATGTCCGAACTTGAACACTCATACACGATAGAGCAAACATCACAGCTGCTGGGCATTTCCGCCCAAAAGCTGCGACGCTGGGATGAACAGGGAATCCTGAGTGCGCTGCGCACCGAAGGCGGCCATCGGCGCTATCCAAAGGAATTCGTTGACCGGCTGGTGCGGGCCAATGGCGGCGGTTTTGCCGAGAAAACTTCACGCGAGCTGGCCAGCGTCAAGCGCACGCTGGCGGAAAAGCGGCGAATCATCCAGTTGCTGATCGAAAGTGAGGGGCGTTATCGCGACCTTGTTGAAACTTCACACGACCTGATCTGGCAGACCGATGCTGAAGGCCGCTTCACTTACCTCAACGCCGCCGCCCACGACATCTTCGGGCTGGCGCCCCCCGATCTGATCGGGCGTTGCTTTTTCAGTTTTGAAACCAACGGTTCACATGTCCCGAACCGCCGCTTCCTGTCGACACTGCGGCGCAACGGCCAAGTGCAGAACCACGTCACCCACCTTACGACCGCGCGCGGAGAGGACCGCTGGATCGGCATCAATGCAAGGGTCACGCGCGACGAAACAGGCTCGATGCTGGGTATCCGCGGCACAGCACGCGACGTTACAGAGCAGCACCTCGCGATCCGCCGTGCAGAACACGTCGCCATGCACGATGCACTGACCGACCTGCCCAACCGCAACGCGCTGCAACGACATATCGAAATCGCCCTGACCGGCAACCAGGTTGGCGCGATCATCATGGTCGACATGGACCATTTCAAGCGCGTCAATGCGGTCTTTGGCCATGGCGCCGGCGAACAACTGGTTCTTGGCCTCTCGGGAGTGCTGCGCAGCGTCGCACGCAACCGCAACGGCGACCTGTTCCGTGTCGGCGAAGACCAGTTCGTGCTGCATCTTCCGGAAGCACTGAGAGAGGACGCACAGGCAACCGCTGAGGTATTGCTCGGCGCGGTACATAATTACCGCCTGGAAATGGCCCGCAACCGCGTGGTGTCCAACATCACCGCCTCCATCGGCATTGCGATGTATCCGTTCCACGGCAACGACTGGGCGTCACTGCTGGCAGCCACTGACGCGGCAACCCATCAGGCCAAGGACGAAGGCCGGAACCGGGTAGCGCTGTTCAATCCTGCTTCCGATGCGCTGCGCGCCAACCACCGGCGCACGCACTGGTCACGCCTGATCACTGAAGCAATCGAGCAGGATGAAATCGCGCTTTACATGCAGTCAGCCGTGGATATCCGCACCGGCGCACCCATCCACCACGAGATTTTCCTGCGCATTCGTGACGAGAACGGCGATTGGGCGGACCCGCAACAGTTCATGGGCACCGCTGAATCACTGGGTTTCGCACCCGCTCTGGACCTGCGGGTCATCGCCCGCGTGCTGACCCACATCCACGAGCAGGGTACAAACTCGCAGTTGCGTTACGCCGTTAACGTATCGGCGACATCCATTGCTGATCCCAATTGGGTTCGCGAAATGGCCGAAATCATCCGCACATCCGATGTTCCGGGGAACCGCCTGATTTTCGAAATCAGCGAAAAGGTGGCGATGGAAAACATTGACGCCACCGCTGCATTCATCCAGCAGATGCGGGACCTCGGCGCACGCGCCGCACTGGATGATTTCGGTACCGGTTTCAGTTCTTTCTATTACCTGAAACGCTTCAACGTGGATTACCTGAAAATCAGCGGCGCTTTCACCCAGGATCTCAGCGACAACGAGGAAAGCCGCGTGTTCGTCAAAGCCGTCAACGGCCTCGCCCGCGATCTGAAGAGGCAGGTCATTGCCAAAGGCGTCGAAACAGAACTGATGGTAAAGCTGCTGAAAGAAGCCGGGGCACTTTATGCGCAAGGACATTACTTCCAGGCTGCAGTCCCGCTGATCACTGCAATTCCGGCACCTCGCCAAAAGGCTTCCCGCCACTGATCGCACGGCGGCGCCGGAAGGCGTCGCCGGATCTACCATTCCCCGCGACTGATTTTTTCCGCCCAAAGCAGGCCGAGTGCCGTTTTAGGATCGGTAATCATGCCGTCCCTCACCCACGAAACGGCCTCGACCAGCGGAACGGTCATTACCTCAAGGAACTCCCCCTCATCCAGTTGATTGCCGATGTGGGTCAGATCCTTCGCCAGGAACAGCTCAATGAATTCGTCGGCGTAGGATATGCAGGGATGCAAGGTGGCAATGCGCTGCCACTGCCCTGCCCGATAGCCGCACTCTTCATGCAATTCACGCTGCGCAGTGGCTAACGGCGCCTCGCCTGGATCAATTTTTCCGGCGGGCAGTTCGATGAAATGACGCCCCACCGGATAACGAAACTGTCGCTCCATCAACACGGTTTTTGCATCAGGCTGTGCCAGGATGACAACGGCGCCCGGATGTTTGATGTATTCGCGGGTCGCAGTGCCGCCGTCAGGCAGACGCACGGTGTCACGATGCACCCGCAGCAACTGCCCTTCAAACACGGCTTCCGAGGACAGTCGGGTTTCGGTGAAATCAGCAGGATCGCGCGGCTTCATGCCGGCGTCGCTCACAGCCCCGGCCTGCGCCAGAGGAAGCGGTAAACAAAGCCCGGGTAGGCAAACACCAGGAACAGGCAGACCGTCACCGCGTAAAACTCCCAGCGCTGGGGATGCACCTGCCCGGCGCGGCTTTCCATCAGCCAGGCCGCGAGGCCGGCGACGCAATACAGCATCACGAGCTCGAGCAGACGCCAGCCTGCAGTCTTGCGGCCGTTGTGCGGCTGACGCACCAGCAGGATTCGCTCGGTCAGGAATGGCAGGTTGGCAAGCACCAGCGCCAACAACAGCAGCGCGGCAGCGCTCCAGTCCATGATCAGATTGAAGCGCGGACAGCTTCGATGCAGAGCACCAGCAGCGGTTGCGGCGCAATGCCCAGTATCAGCACGGCAAGACCGTTGACCGACAGCAGTGCACGCACATCACCGGAAGCCGCAATCGGCGCCGTATCCACAGGCGCATCGAAATACATCAGCTTGACGATGCGCAGGTAATAGAACGCACCGATCAGGGAGAACAGCACCGCGATCACGGCGATCCACCACATGCCGATATGCACCACCGACTGCAGCACTGCCAGCTTGGCATAAAAACCGACCGTCGGCGGTATGCCGGCCATCGAGAACATCAGCAGCAACATCAGGAAGGCATACCAGGGATTGCGCTGGTTGAGCCCTTTGTAGTCATCGAGGTTCTCGGCTTCAAAACCACTGCGCGCGAGCAACAGGATGATGCCGAAGGAACCCAGCGTCATCAGCACATAGACAACAACGTAGAACATGCCGGCGCCGTAACCGTCGATGGTTCCCGACAGCACGCCAAGCAACAGGAAGCCCATGTGCGAGATCGTCGAATAGGCCAGCATGCGCTTCAAATTGGTCTGCATGATCGCCGTCAGGTTGCCGATGACCAGCGACAGGATCGCCATCACCGCCAGCATGTGGCGCCACTCGTCGACCAGCATCTCGGCACCCAGCCCCTGCGCCAGCAGGCGCATCACCATGGCGAAGGCGGCGAACTTGGGCGCTGACCCGATGAACAGGGTGACGGCTGTCGGCGCCCCCTGATAAACGTCGGGCACCCACATGTGAAACGGCACCGCGCCGAGTTTGAATCCGAGGCCGGCGACAATAAATACCAGGCCGAACACCAGTACCAGCTGGGCCTTTACGCCCTCCGTCGACAACTGGGCAAGCTCGGTGATTTCCAGAGTGCCGGTAGCGCCATAGAGCATCGACATGCCATAGAGCAGCACACCGGAGGCCAGCGCGCCCAGCACAAAATATTTCATTGCCGCTTCGGTCGCACGCACCGAATCGCGTTGCAGCGCGACCATCGCATACAGGGACAGCGACAGCAGCTCAAGACCGAGATACAGGGTCAGCAGATGGTTGGCCGAGATCATCACCATCATGCCCAGCGTCGCAAACAGCGCCAGCGTGAAGAACTCGCCGCGGAACAGGCCGCGGGCAGCGTTATAGGCGCGGGCGTAGACCAGCACCATGATTACCGCAACGCAGGTCAGCAGTTTCAACGCGTCGGCCATCAGGTCGTCGACGAACATCCCGCTGAAGGTATAGACCGGCTCTGGATTACCGGTGAAAAAGGTCAGCAGCGCGCAGCCGGCCAGGGTGAACTGGGTCAGCCCGTAGGTGACGATCCGGTTGTCGTCGCTGACAAACAGGTCGACGATCAGGATCAGGCACGCCATCACGAGCAGGAACAGCTCGGGGTAGGCGGGCCACAGCGGCATGATGTATTCCATAGTCAGCTCTATTGCGCCGGCAGCTTGCTGAAGGACACGTGCGCCAGCAGTTCATTGACCGATACGTGCAGCACATCAGCAAAAGGCTGCGGCCAGACACCCATCACCAGCACCAGCACGGCAAGTACGCCCAGCACCAGGAACTCGCGGGCATTGATGTCCTGCAGTTCGCCGACATGGGCGTTGGCCACCGCGCCGAAAATCACCCGCTTGTACATCCACAGCGTATAGGCGGCGCCGAAAATCAGCGTGATCGCCGCAGCAAAAGCAAACCAGAAATTGACCTGCATCGCGCCCATGATCACCAGGAATTCGCCGACGAAGCCGCTGGTGCCCGGAAGGCCGGCATTGGCCATCGAGAAGAACATGAACAGCGCCGCAAACACCGGCATCTTGTTGGCGACACCGCCGTAATCGGCGATCTGCCGCGAATGCATGCGGTCATACAGCACGCCGACACAAAGGAACATCGCCCCGGAAATGAATCCGTGCGAAATCATCTGGATGATCGCGCCTTCCATCCCCTGCGCATTGAACAGGAAGGTGCCCAGCGTGACAAAACCCATGTGCGAAATCGACGAATAGGCGATCAATTTCTTCATGTCGGTCTGCACCAGCGCAACCAGCCCGATATAGACCACGGCGATCAGCGACAGCGCGATGACGATCGGTGCCAGCAACTGGCTGGCGTCGGGCACGATGGGCAGCGACAGACGCAGGAAGCCATAACCGCCGAGCTTCAGCATCACTGCGGCCAGTACCACCGAACCGCCGGTGGGGGCCTCGACGTGCGCATCAGGCAGCCAGGTGTGCACCGGCCACATCGGCACCTTGACGGCAAAGGCCATAAAAAATGCAATAAATACAGATACTTGTACAACTATCGGCAACTGCACCTGATAGAAGTCAAACAGGCTGAAACTGCCGCCGGCCGAGAAATACAGATAGATCAATGCAACCAGCGACAGCAGCGAACCCATCAGCGTGTAAAGGAAGAACTTGATCGCCGCATACACCCGGTTGGGACCGCCCCAGACGCCGATGATGATGAACATCGGGATCAGCGTGGCTTCGAAGAAGACGTAGAACAACAGCGCGTCGAGCGACGAGAACACGCCGTTCATCAGGCCCGACAGGAACAGGAAGGCCGCCATGTACTGCGACACGCGCGACTCGATCACCTGCCAGCCCGCGGCAACCACCAGCACCGTGGTCAGGCTGTTCAACAGGATCAGCAACAGCGAAATGCCGTCGATGCCGAGATGGTAATTGGCGTTGATCGTATCGATCCAGGTGCGCATCTCGACAAACTGGAATCCGCCCTGCTGCAGATTGAACCCGGTGTACAGCGGGATGGTCACCGCGAAACCGATCAGCGCGCCGATCAGCGCAATCACGCGTGCGGTCTGTGCATTGCGGTCGCCGCCGGTCAGCAATACCGCCACACCGGCGATGATCGGTGCCCAGATGGCGAGGCTCAGTAGTGGTAATCCCTGCATCATGAGGTCTTTTTCTTCAGTTTCACCGGGTATAGGCCAGTGTCAGCAGCAGCAGGATGCCGATGATCATCGCGAATGCGTAGTGGTAGATGTAACCCGACTGCACATGGCGGATCACCGAAGCGAACCAGCCGATCAGACGCGCCGAACCGTTCACCATCACGTTGTCGATGATGGCGACATCGCCGCCCTTCCAAAGGCCTGTGCCCAGCGCGCGCGAGCCGCCGGCAAAGAACCAGTCGTTGAAACGGTCAAGTCCGTATTTATCCATCAGGATGGTCACCACGAAGCCCCACTGGCGGCGCAGTTTCGCCGGCATTTCCGGACGGACGATATAAAGGAACCAGGCCGTGGCCGCGCCGGCAACGGCCAGCCAGAACGGCAGCGTCGACAACGCATGCGTCATCATGCCGATGACGCCATGGAAGCTCTGGGCCAGGGTGGCCATCGCGGTATGCGCGGGATGAACCATGATCGCGCTGCCGAAATAGTTGCCGTAAACGAATGAACCGATCAGCCAGCCGGCGCAAACCGAGGGGATCGCCAGCAATACCAGCGGAACCCACACCACCGCCGGCGACTCATGCGGCTTGTGCGCATCACCGTGGTCATCGTGATGATCGTCATGGCCGTGATCATCGTGCGCGCCAGCCGCAGCGGCTTCGGCATCCGCCGCTTTTACATCGGGATCATGCGCATCGGCAAACCGCTCCTTGCCGTGGAATGCGTAGAACACCAGCCGGAAGGAATAGAAACCGCCGACAAACACGCCGGCCACCGCCAGCACGTAGGCGATCCCGGCACCCGGCACCGTGGCGTGGTGCAGTGCCTCGACAATGGTTTCCTTGGAGAAGAACCCGGCAAACGGCGGCAGGCCCGCGTTGGCGAGCGCGCCGATCAGCATCGTCATATAGGTGATCGGCATGTATTTGGCCAGACCACCCATCTTGCGCATGTCCTGCTGGTGATGCATCGCGATGATCACCGAGCCGGCACCGAGGAACAGCACCGCCTTGAAGAAGGCATGCGTGAACAGGTGGAAAATTGCCGCCGAGTAGGCCGAGGCGCCGAGCGCCATGGTCATGTAACCGAGCTGCGACAGCGTCGAGTAGGCCACCACGCGCTTGATGTCGTACTGCACCGTGGCGATCAGCGCCATGAAGAAGGCGGTGATCGCGCCGATGATCAGCACAAATGACAGCGCGGTTTCCGACAACTCGAACAGCGGCGACATCCGCGCCACCATGAAAATGCCGGCCGTCACCATCGTCGCGGCGTGGATCAGTGCCGAGATCGGGGTCGGGCCTTCCATCGAATCGGGCAGCCAGACATGCAGCGGGAACTGCGCCGATTTACCCATCGCACCGATGAACAGGAGGATGCAGATCACCGTCATCATCGTGTTGCCCGACAGGCGGTCAGCGCCGGCAAACACCGCGGCGTAGTCCAGCGTGCCGAAGTACATCAGCACCAGCGCAATGCCCAGCAGGAAGCCGAAGTCACCGACGCGGTTGACCAGGAAAGCCTTCAGATTGGCGTAGATCGCCGTCGGCCGGGTATACCAGAAACCGATCAGCAGATACGAGACAAGGCCGACCGCCTCCCAGCCGAAAAACAGCTGGAGGAAGTTGTTGCTCATCACCAGCATCAGCATCGAGAAGGTGAACAGCGAGATGTAACTGAAGAACCGCTGGTAGCCGGGGTCATCAGCCATATAGCCGATGGTGTAGATGTGCACCATCAGCGACACGAAGGACACCACGATCATCATCGTTGCCGACAGCGGATCTATGAGGAAGCCGATTTCAAAGCGGATGCTGCCGGAAGCCAGCCAGGTGTAGATCGGGCCGTTGAACACATTGCCCGCCATCACGTCCTGATAAACGAAAATCGACGCCGCCAGGCAGACCACCATGCCCAGGATGGTGATGACATGCGCGGCACGGCGGCCGATGGCCCAGCCGAACAGGCCGGCCATGATCGCGCCGAACAGCGGCGCCAGCGGCACCAGCAGATAGAGTTTTTGCATCTCGGTCATGTGCGGCTCAGCCCTTCAACTGATCGAGGTCTTCGACATTGATGGTGCGCAGATTGCGGAACAGCACCACCAGGATCGCCAGCCCGATCGCCGATTCGGCGGCGGCGACGGTCAGGATGAAAAACACGAACACCTGGCCGGCGGTATCGCCGAGGAAATGGGAGAACGCGACGAAATTCGTATTCACCGCCAACAGCATCAGTTCGATCGCCATCAGCAGCACGATGATGTTCTTGCGGTTCAAGAAAATGCCGATCACCGAGATCGCGAACAGGATCGCGCCGAGGACCAGGTAATGGGACAGTGAAATCATGGTCAGTCCCCTTTTTTCTCGGCCGGCATCGAAATGATCTTCAGCCGGTCGTTGCGTTTGACCTGCACCTGCTCGCCCGGATCGATGTATTTGCCGTGTTTCCGGCGGCGCAGCGTCAGCGCGATGGCGGCGACAATGGCCACCAGCAGGATCACTGCGGCCAGCTCAAACGGATAGACATAGTCGGTGTACAGCAGCCGGCCCAGTTCCTTGGTATTGCTGTAGCCCGCGGGCGATGCCGCCGGACGCGGCGCATCCTCAAGACCGAACCACGGGCCGGTCAGCACCAGCGCCATCTCGGCCACCATCAGCAGCGCCACCGTCGCGCCCACCGGCAGGTAGCTCCAGAAACCTTCGCGTAGCTTCTCGATGTTGATGTCGAGCATCATCACCACAAACAGGAACAGCACCATTACCGCGCCGACATAAACCAGCACCAGCGTGATGCCGAGGAACTCGGCCTCCAGCTGGATCCACAGGCCAGCCGCCGTACAGAAGGCCAGCACCAGGAACAATGCGGCGTGCACCGGATTGCGCGCCGTGATCACGCGCAATGCCGCGAAAATCAGGACTGCCGAAAAAAACCAGAAGATGAGTTCTTGAAAAGTCATTGTGTCTTGGCTTTATCGATACTTGGCGTCGGCCGCGCGGTCCTGCGCGATCTGTTCTTCATACGCGTCACCGATCGCCAGCAGCATCGGCTTGGTATAAATCAGGTCGCCGCGTTTTTCACCGTGGTATTCATAGATCCGCGTCTCGACGATCGAATCCACCGGGCACGACTCTTCGCAGAAACCGCAGAAAATGCATTTGGTCAGGTCGATGTCGTAACGCGTGGTGCGGCGGGTACCGTCTTCACGCTGCTCGGACTCGATGGTGATCGCCAGCGCCGGGCACACCGCCTCGCACAGCTTGCAGGCGATGCAGCGTTCCTCACCGTTCGGATAACGGCGCAGAGCGTGCAAACCGCGGAAACGCGGACTCTGCGGCGCTTTCTCTTCCGGATATTCGACGGTGATCTTGCGCGCAAACAGATAGCGGCCGGTGACGGCCATACCCTTCAGCAGCTCGAACAGCAGGAAGGTGTTAAAGAATTTGCCGATGCTCCGGATCATCATTTCCACCATATCCACAACGGGGTTTGCATCCAGGCGCCGAGCACGACGATCCACACCAGCGTTACCGGGATGAACACTTTCCAGCCCAGACGCATGATCTGGTCATAGCGGTAACGCGGGAAGGTCGCCCGGAACCACAGGAACAGCGACGCCACAAAAAAGATCTTGGCAAACAGCCAGCCGAAGCCGCCGGTGCCGAGCAGGCCCCAGGAGGCCGGGAACGGCGACAACCAGCCACCGAGGAACATGATCGCGGTCAACGTCGAGATCAGGATCATCGCCGAGTATTCCGCCAGCGAGAACACGGCGAAGGTCATGCCCGAATATTCGACGTGGAAACCGACGATCTCGGATTCACCTTCGGCAACGTCAAAGGGCGCACGGTTGGTCTCGGCGACACCGGAGATCAGATAAGTGATGAACAACGGGAACAGCGGAATCCAGAACCAACCGAACACGCCGGCGCCGCTCTGCTGTGCCTTGACGATCTCGGCCAGATTCAGACTTTGAGAAGCCATCAACACGCCGACCAGCGAGAAACCCATCGCGATTTCATACGACACGATCTGTGCCGCGGAACGCAGGCTGCCGAGGAAGGCATATTTGGAGTTTGATGCCCAGCCGGCAATGATGATGCCGTAGACACCCAGCGAGGTCATTGCCATCAGGTACAGCAGTCCGGCGTCTATGTTCGACAGGATCAGTTCCGGCGAAAACGGAATCACCGCCCAGGCAGCCAGTGCCGGTCCCAGCGCCATTACCGGTGCGAGTACAAACAGGAATTTGTTCGAGCCGGTCGGGATGATCACTTCCTTGACCAGCAGCTTCAGGCCGTCGGCGATCGGTTGTGCCCAGCCGCCGAGCCAGCGGATACCGAAGAAAGTCACGCGGTTCGGGCCCTTGCGGATCTGCATATAGCCGATCAGCTTGCGTTCCCACAAGGTCAGATAGGCCACGCACAACATCAGCGGCGCGACGATCAGCATGATCTTGACCAGCGTCCACACCACCGGCCACATGGGACCGAGCAGCGCCTGCGGATAAGCGAGCAGCGAGTCCAGCATCATGCAATCGCTTTCTGCGCCTGGGCGACGCGTTCCAGCACCAGCGGCGCATCTGCTGCGCCGAGCGTTGCCGTTTCACCGCGCGCTGCAGCGATACGCACGCAATCGGCGGGCAGTTTGTCATCAATGCCGTACGGCAGCACCGCAGCGCCGCCATCCTGCACCACGCGCAGCGCATCACCGTCACGCAGGCCCAGCTTGTCGGCGAGCGCACGGTTCATCGTCGCCACCGGCGGCAGCGCATCACGCGTCTGCTGCAGGCTCGGCGCGCGACGCGCCAGCGCATCGGCGCCGTAGATCGGCGTTTCCGCAATCCGCACCAGCCCTGCAGCCGCATTCGGCAGCGCACTGACGGAGACATTCAAGCCATTGTTTTTATTGAATATTTCCGCCTTGCCGTGGAGCGCTTCACGCTGCGCGTCTTCAGCGCTGTCGTGTTCGAAGCCCGACAGGCCCAGCAGATTGCCCAGCACGCGCAACACTTTCCATGCGGGACGGGTTTCACCCAGCGGTTTCACCACGCCGGCGAATGTCTGCACGCGGCCTTCGGTGCTGACAAAGGTACCCGCGGTTTCGGTGAACGGCGCAATCGGCAGCAACACGTTGGCATATTCCGTCGCGCCATGCTGGAAGGGGCTCAGCGCCACCACCAGTTCCGACTGTTTCATTGCGGTAATGGCCTGACGCGGATTGTGCATGTCGAGCTCGGGTTCGACGCCGAGCAGCACATAGGCTTTCAGCGGCGCTTCAATCATCTGTCTTGCATTGATGCCGCTGGTCTTCCCGGTCGGCACGCAGCCGGCGACATAAGCGCCGACGCTGTTGGCCGCGGCGCCGAGCACGCCGAACGGGCAGCCAAGGACTGAGGCCAAGGCTTGTGCCAATGCCTGCAGCGTCGCCGCAGCAGCATGCTGTTCCGCGAAGTTACCGATGAACACACCGGCTTTCTGTCCCGCAGCAAGGCTCGCGGCAATGCGTTTCGCGGCGTCGTCCACCGTGACGCCGGCAACAGCGCCGCGCACGGCTTCAGGGATCGCTGCATTCTTCAATTCAGCCGCAGCCTTCACCACCTGCGCCAAAACCTGCGGCAGCAGCGCGGGGGCGACAATGGCCTTGTTCGCGACGCGCATCAGCAGATCATCGTCGACGGCGTGGATGATATTGAGTTCGGTGGCTTTTTTCGTTGACTGGCGCAGACGGTGTGCCAGCAGCGGGTGATCCTTGCGCAGCGTCGAGCCGATCACCAGTGCGCGGTCGAGTTGCGCGAAATCGGTGATGCTCATGCCCAGCCAGGGAACGCCGGCGCGTTTGCCGTCGGCACTGAAGTCAGCCTGGCGCAGGCGGAAATCGACATTGCCGGAACCGAGGCCGCGCACCAACTTCTGCAGCAAGTGCATTTCTTCCAGCGTCTGGTGCGGCGTCGCCAGCGCGCCGATGGCGGCCGCACCGTGCGCATCCTTGATGCGTTTGAGTTCGGCAGCGACAAACTCCAGCGCCACCGGCCACTCCACGTCCTGCCACACGCCATTGCGCTTGACCATCGGCTTGGCGAGGCGTTTGTCCGAATTCAGCGCTTCATACGAGAAGCGGTCCTTGTCCGATATCCAGCATTCGTTGACGGCGTCGTTCTCGCGCGGCAGCGTGCGCATCACACGGTTCTGCTTCATCTGCAGCGTCAGGTTGGTGCCGAGGCCACAGTGCGGGCTGACCGAAGGTTTTCGCGTCAGTTCCCAGGTGCGGGCGCTATAGCGGAACGGCTTCGAAGTCAGCGCACCGACCGGACACAGGTCGATGGCGTTGCCCGACAATTCCGAATCGACGGTCTTGCCGACGAAGGTAATGATTTCCGAATGTTCGCCGCGGCCGATCATGCCGAGTTCCATGATGCCGGCGATTTCCTGGCCGAAACGGACGCAACGCGTGCAGTGAATGCAGCGCGTCATGTCGGTGGAGATCAGCGGACCGAGGTTCTTGTTGGCGACGACGCGCTTGTCTTCCTGGTAGCGCGACCCGCTGCCGCCGTAACCCACGGCCAGATCCTGCAATTGGCATTCGCCGCCCTGATCGCAGATCGGGCAATCCAGCGGATGGTTGATCAGCAGGAATTCCATCACGCCCTTCTGGGCGGTCACTGCAGCATCCGAATGCGTCCACACCTTCATGCCGTTGGTCACCGGCGTTGCGCAGGCCGGCAAAGGCTTCGGCGCCTTCTCGACCTGCACCAGACACATGCGGCAATTCGCGGCAATCGACAGCTTCTTGTGATAACAGAAGTGCGGCACATAGGTGCCCGCCTTGTTGGCAGCATCCATGATCGTGCTGCCTTCAGGCACTTCCATCAGCTTGCCGTCGAGTTCGATTTCGAGCATGGCTTCAGTCTAGATATAAGGTGCGACCAGGCACTTTTTGTGGTCGATGTGGTGTTGGAATTCGTCGCGGTAGTGCTTCAGGAAGGCCCGCACCGGCATTGCTGCGGCGTCACCCAGCGCACAAATCGTGCGGCCCTGGATGTTCTGCGCCACGTTGTCGAGCATGTCGAGGTCCTCGGGCCGGCCTTTACCGTGCTCGATGCGATCGACCATGCGATACAGCCAGCCGGTACCTTCGCGGCACGGCGTGCACTGACCGCAGGACTCTTCGTAGTAGAAATAGGACAGGCGCAGCAGCGACTTCACCATGCAGCGCGTCTCGTCCATCACGATCACCGCGCCCGAGCCGAGCATCGAGCCCGCCTTGGCGATGGAGTCGTAATCCATGTCGGTGGCCATCATGATCTCGGCCGGCAGCACCGGCATCGACGAGCCACCGGGGATGACCGCCTTCAGTTTCTTGCCGTCGCGCATGCCGCCCGCCATTTCGAGCAGCTTCGCGAACGGCGTGCCGAGCTTGATTTCGTAATTGCCGGGACGTGCGACGTCCCCCGAGATCGAGAAGATCTTGGTGCCGCCGTTGTTCGGCTTGCCGAGAGCAAGGAACGCATCGCCGCCGTTGTTGATGATCCACGGCACCGCAGCAAAAGTCTCGGTGTTGTTGATCGTCGTCGGCTTGCCGTAAAGACCAAAGCTCGCCGGGAACGGCGGCTTGAAGCGCGGCTGCCCCTTCTTGCCTTCGAGCGACTCCAGCAGCGCGGTTTCTTCGCCGCAGATATAGGCGCCGAAGCCGTGGTGCGCATGCAGCTGGAACGAGAAATCGGTGCCGAGGATCTTGTCGCCGAGGTAACCTGCCGCGCGCGCCTCTTCCAGCGCCTCTTCGAAGCGCTCGTAGACATCCCAGATTTCGCCGTGGATATAGTTGTAACCCACGGTGATGCCCATCGCGTAACCGCCGATGATCATGCCTTCGATCAGGATGTGCGGGTTGTAGCGCAGGATGTCGCGGTCCTTGAATGTGCCCGGCTCGCCCTCATCGGAATTGCAAACGAGGTACTTCTGTCCCGGGAACTGCCGCGGCATGAAGCTCCACTTCAGGCCCGTCGGAAAACCGGCGCCGCCGCGGCCGCGCAGCGAAGACTTCTTCAGTTCATTGACGACCTGCTCCGGCGGAATATTCTCGGCAATGATCTTTTTCAACGCCGAATAGCCGCCGCGCGACTCGTAATCCTTGAGACGCCAGTTCGCGCCGCTGATGCCCTTCATGATCACGGCATCCGGCCCGAAAATGTCACCGGCAAACGGAGGAATCGGCAGGCCCATTATTTCAAGTCCTTCAGCAACTGGTCGATTTTTTCATTGCTCATCGCGCACAGCATTTTCTTGTTGTTCTGGATCAGCACCGGTGCATCACCGCAGGCGCCCATGCACTCGCCCTCTTTCAGCGTAATGCGGCCGTCCGGCGTGGTTTCATTGAAACCGATACCCAATGTCTTTTTCAGATATTCCGCAGTGTGGGTCGCGCCCTGCAGCGCGCACGGCAGGTTGGTACAGATGGTCAGCTTGTATTTGCCGGTCGGCTTCAGGTCGTACATCGTGTAGAACGACGCCACCTCGTAAACCGCAACCGGCGGCATGCCGAGAACCTGCGCGACAAAATCCATGGTCTCGGTGGACAGCCAGCCCTTCTCGTCCTGGGCAATGGTCAGCGCTGCCATCACCGCCGAATCCTTGCGGTCCGGCGGATACTTGGCAACCGCCTTGTCGATTTTCGCCAGCGAATCAGGCGATAAAGTCATAGGCGCGTTCATCGATCAATATCCCCGAATACGATGTCCTGGGTGCCGATGATCGCCACCACGTCGGCAATCATGTGGCCCTTGGCCATTTCATCCAGCGCCGCCAGATGCGGGAAGCCCGGCGCACGGATCTTCAGCCGGTACGGTTTGTTGGCACCGTCGGACACCAAGTAAATGCCGAACTCGCCCTTCGGATGCTCAACCGCGGAATACGCCTCGCCCGGCGGCACATGCATACCTTCGGTGAAGAGCTTGAAGTGGTGGATCAGCTCTTCCATATTGGTTTTCATCGCCACGCGCGACGGCGGCGCCACCTTGTGGCTGTCAGCCATCACCGGGCCCGGATTCTTGCGCAGCCAGTCCACACACTGCTTGATGATGCGGTTGGCCTGACGCATTTCTTCGACGCGCACCAGATAACGGTCGTAACAATCGCCGTTGACGCCGATCGCGACATCGAAATCCATGCGGTCATAGACTTCATAGGGCTGCTTCTTGCGCAGATCCCAGGCGATACCCGAACCGCGCAGCATCGGACCGGTAAAGCCCAGCTGCAGCGCGCGCTCCGGCGACACCACGCCGATACCAACCGTCCTTTGTTTCCAGATGCGGTTGTCGGTCAGCAGCGTTTCGTATTCATCAACGTAAGCCGGGAAACGCTCGGTGAAGTCATCGATGAAATCGAGCACCGAACCCTGGCGGTTTTCGTTCAGCGCCTTCGTGGCCTTGTCATTGTGGATGCGCGTCGCGGTGTACTGCGGCATCGTGTCCGGCAGGTCGCGGTAGACGCCGCCCGGACGGTAATAGGCCGCATGCATGCGTGCACCGGAAACCGCCTCATACACGTCGAACAGGTCTTCGCGCTCACGGAAGCAATACAGGAAGATGGTCATCGCGCCGATGTCGAGACCGTGCGCGCCCAGCCACAGCAGATGGTTCAGCAGGCGGGTGATCTCGTCGAACATCACGCGAATGTATTGCGCGCGCTCGGGCACCTCAAGACCGAGCAGCTTCTCGATCGCCATCACATAAGCGTGCTCGTTGGCCATCATCGACATGTAGTCGAGACGATCCATGTACGGCACCGACTGGATGAAGGTCTTGTTCTCGGCGAGTTTTTCAGTCGCGCGGTGCAACAGGCCGATATGCGGATCAGCGCGCTCGATCACCTCGCCGTCGAGCTCCAGCACCAGACGCAGCACGCCATGGGCCGCCGGATGCTGCGGCCCGAAGTTCATGGTGTAATTCTTGATCTCTGCCATGTCAGCCCTTGCGGAAACCTTCGGAGTCCGCGTAGTTGTCTTCACGCACGATGCGCGGCGTGATCACGCGGGGCTCGATGGTCACCGGCTGGTAAATCACGCGTTTCTGGTCGGGGTCGTAACGCATTTCGACGTTGCCCGACAGCGGGAAATCCTTGCGGAACGGATGACCGACAAAACCGTAATCGGTCAGGATGCGACGCAGGTCGGGGTGGCCGGTAAACATGATGCCGTAAAGATCGAACGCTTCGCGCTCATACCAGTTGGCGCAACTCCAGACACTGATGACTGATTCAAGCACCGGAAAATCGTCATTCCCGGCAAAAACGCGCACGCGCATACGCCAGTTGTGCTTGAGGCTCAGCAGGTGATAGTTCACCGCGAAGCGCAGACCCTCATAACCTCCGTCGCCGTACTCGCTGTAATCAACCCCGGTCAGGTCGATCAGTTGCGCGAAATGCAACTTGTCGTCATCGCGCAAGGTCATGCACACCGATACCAGATCCTCGTCCTTGACGACGATGGTCAACTCCCCCAGCGCCGTCGTGACACTGACCAGACGTTCGCCCAGGGCTTCCTGCAGCGAGGCGTTCAGGGTTTCAAGGCTTTTTGACATGAAATCTAGAATTCTTCCGGAGTCGCTTCAGCGGGCAATGGTGTTGGTGCGTTTGATCTTGTTCTGCAACTGGATGATGCCGTAGAGCAGCGCTTCCGCCGTCGGCGGACAGCCCGGCACGTAGATGTCGACCGGAACGATGCGGTCGCAACCGCGAACCACCGAGTAAGAGTAGTGGTAGTAACCGCCGCCGTTGGCGCAGGAACCCATCGAGATCACCCATCGCGGCTCGGCCATCTGGTCATAAACCTTGCGCAGCGCCGGCGCCATCTTGTTGCAAAGCGTTCCAGCGACGATCATGACGTCGGACTGGCGCGGGCTCGGACGGAACACGATGCCGAAACGGTCGAGGTCATAACGCGAAGCGCCGGCATGCATCATTTCGACTGCGCAGCAGGCCAGACCGAAGGTCATCGGCCACATCGAGCCCGTACGGGTCCAGTTGACCAGCGCGTCCACCGAGGTGGTCATGAAGCCGCGCTCGTTGAGGTTTTCGTTGAGGGTTTCGATGGCACCCATAATCACTCCCAGTCCAGAGCGCCTTTTTTCCACTCGTAGATGAAGCCTACGACGAGGATGGCGAGGAAAATCATCATGGCCACGAAACCGAACATGCCGATTTCCTGCAGCACCACGGCCCACGGGAACAGGAAGGCGATTTCGAGGTCGAACAGAATGAACAGGATCGCAACGAGGTAATAACGGACGTCGAAGCGCATGCGTGCGTCCTCGAAGGCCTCGAAGCCGCACTCGTAAGGCGAGAGTTTCTGCGCATCAGGCCGGTGCATCCCGACCAGCCGGCTGACCACCCAGCCCGATACGATCGGCGCGATACCGAACACCGCGCCGACAGCGATAAACATCAGAATCGGAAAATAACCTTCCAGCATCTGCTGCCTTCAGAAACGTTACGAAATTCACGCGGTCAATCAAGCCGACCGCACCATGCAGCATTGTGACCATCCAGCCACTTCAAGCCACAACCAACACTTCTTCAAACTCAGCACCAGCGCCTGGTGTCGACGGAGAGACTCGAACTCTCACGGCTTTCGCCACCGCCCCCTCAAGACGGCGTGTCTACCAATTCCACCACGTCGACCTACCCACTGCACTTGACTGCAACCGGCCACCAAGCTGCGACCGGCATGATCCACCTGCTTACTTCGGAACCTCGCCCGTCTTCGAACCCGCGGTTGATCCCGGCGCCATAGGAACAGGCACAACCGGGACAGGCGCCGTCAGGGGCGAAGTGGGAATCTGGCCAGGCAAGGTCTGCGACTGCGCAGGATCGACAGGCTGCGTCGATACGCCCTTGGACATCACACCCTTGTCATCGGACTTCTTGCTCGTAACCACTGTCAGACCAATGCTCGTCGCAAAAAAGATCACTGCAAGAGCCGCGGTCGTACGGCTCATGAAATTGGCCGAGCCCGAAGAGCCGAAAACGCTACCGGCTGATCCGCTGCCGAATGCCGCGCCCATGTCTGCGCCTTTGCCATGCTGCAGCAACACCAGAACGATGATGCTCAGGGCTGCAAGCACATGTAACACCAGAATCAGGACTTCCATCTTGTTGTCACCCAGTCTTTTTTTCTATATCTGTTACCGGGACGCGGCCCGGCAGATCGCTGCAAATTCTGCGGCCACCAAAGCTGCGCCGCCAATCAAACCGCCATCAATGTCCGGCATGCCGAACAACTGCACCGCATTTGATGCCTTGACGCTGCCGCCGTAAACGATGCGCACCGCCGCAGCCACCGAAGCATCAGACTTCGCCACAAGACTGCGGATTCCCGCATGCACCGCCTGCGCTTCTTCAGGCGATGCCGTCTTGCCGGTGCCGATCGCCCAAACCGGCTCGTAGGCAATCACTGCATCCCGCAAGGCCGCGGCGCCGGAACGCTGCAGCACTGCATTCAACTGTCTTGCAACCACACCGTCCGTCGCGCCAGACTCCCGCTCGGCCAGCGTCTCACCGACACAAAGGATCGGCTTCAGCCCGGCCTGCTGCGCCAGGGCAAACTTCTCCGCCACCAGTGCATCATCCTCGCCAAACAATGTGCGCCGCTCGGAATGCCCGACGATCACATGGCTGCAACCGAAATCCTTCAGCATCGCCGCCGAAACACCGCCGGTATATGCACCATTGCCGAATTGGCAAAGGTCCTGACCACCCAGCGCCACAACCGAACCCTGCAATGCGCGCTGAACCTGGGCCAGATACGGATACGGGGGACAAACCGCGCTTTCCATGCCGCTCAGGGCCGCAAGCGCGGGCACCAGATCCTTCAACAGTGCGTCGTTGGCGGACAGACTGCCATTCATCTTCCAGTTGCCTGCAACGAACTTGATGCGCATTTCCTGTCCGGCCTTGAATAAACCCCCGAATTTTACAGTTTGCAGCTACCCGGGTCAATTTATGGCTATTTCTGCTGCAACGCGAAAACCTTATGAATTCAAAAAGAAATTCAGGTTTTGATTCACATCAAGCGGCGGCCTGAAAATCGCGCAAATCCGTTGCACGACTGCCGGCTTTGGATGCTCGACAAAGCCGTTTTCATACGCCACAACGTGAAAATCTGTGCCAGCAAGCTCCAGCAACTCATGTGGACGCAGCAAAAAATCGGGATTCGACGGCCGCCCATGGGCCTCATTACCGCTGCCGAAGGTCTCGTAAATCAACACGCCGCCCGGCGCCAGCGCCGCACGCAGCTGCGGAAACAGCGGACGATGAAGATAATTGGTCGCCACTACCGCGGCATAGATGCGCCCCGTATAAGGCCATGGGCCGCCTTCAATATCTGCACACAGTGCGCTGACCCCGGCCACATCCGCGAGCGCAGCAATGGCCAGGGGATCACGGTCAACGGCATCGACAGCGTGACCCCGTGCGGAAAACAAGCGCGCATGCCGGCCGCCGCCGCAGGCCACATCCAGAACGGTGCCGCCCTTGGGCACCAGTGGCGCCCAACGCTGCACCCAGGCCGAAGGGGTCGCCAGCGCAGAATGACCGGTCATCGCATGCCTCATCCAAGAATTGCAAAATTTACATTTTAATCAAATACATCCGGTATCTCGCCGATAACGTCGCCGCTATTGCGTAGCCGACCGAAACTCCTCTAGTCTGTGCGCAGCGCCAGACCGCACACAACAACAATCGGCGCACCGCAGTTCCGGGCATCAACAAGCCAACACGGAGGGGAAACATGCTTGCACGCATTCTCGTATCGCTGTTGCTGTTCACGGTTGCCGGTTTCGCATCGGCACAGGCGCCATATCCCGCGAAACCCATTCGCATGATCATTCCCTACCCGCCCGGCGGCGGCACCGACATCCTCGGCCGCCCGATCGCCAGACTTCTCGGCGAAAAAATGGGGCAGCAGGTCCTCGTCGACAATCGGGGCGGCGCCTCCGGCATGGTCGGCGCCGAAATAGCAGCACGCAGCCCTGGCGACGGCTACACCATTTTGATGAGCACCTCCGGTGAAGTCGCGCTCAACGTCGCGCTGTATCCGAAGATGAGCTACGACCCGATCAAGGATTTCACGCCCATCACCCAGGTCGGCATATCGCCGCTGGTGCTGGTGGCGCACCCGTCGCTGCCGGTAAAAAACGTCAAGGACTATGTTGCGCTGGCCAAAAAACAGCCGGGTTTGATCAGCTACTCGTCCATCGGCTCCGGCAGCGCGCAGCACATGGCCGGGGAATGGATGCGGCTGCTTACCGGCATCAACATCATTCATGTGCCGTACAAAGGCGGCGGCCCGCAGATGACCGACCTGCTCGGCGGACACTCGCCCAGCGGCTTTCTCGCGCTGCCGGTCGCAGCACCCAACATCAAGAACAACCGCATTCGCGCCGTCGGCATGACCTCGGCCAAACGCTCATCCGCATTTCCCGATGTGCCGACCTTTGATGAATCCGGCATGCCCGGCTTTGAAGTCAGTCAGTGGTGGGCGATTCTCGTGCCGCGCGGCACACCGAATGATGTGGTGACCAAACTGCACACGGAAATTTCCGCGATCGTCAAAAACGCGGAAATGAAAGGTCGCATGGCTGAACTGGGCGTTGATCCGGTCGGCGGCACGCCGGAACAACTGGGTGAACTGGTTCGCAGCGAAATCGCCAAGTTCAGAAAGATTGTTGCCGACGCGAAGATCACACTGAACTAAGCGAACCACCAACATTCAGGGCCGTAGCGAGCGGTGCGAGGGCAAGGAGCACGGCGCGCAGGAATCGAGACATATCGAATTGGATAGGCGAGATTCCGAGCACCGAGCGACGCCGCCATCGCGCCGCCCTCCAAGAGGACTTGCTCTGCAGCGCGCAGTAGGCCTACACCACACGGATGTTCTTGAACTGCCAGGGGTCTGATTCGTCGAGATCTTCGGGGAAGGGATGATTACGTCCTTGCAGCGGAGTCCAGTCGGAATATTTCCCGACCACCTTGCCCAGATAGGGTTTTGCGATTTCGAGCACACGCTGGAAATCCATGTCTTCCGGCTCAACAATGCCGGCCTGCGGATTTTCCATCGCCCACACGATCGCCCCCAGCACCCCGGCGGAAACCTGCAGGCTGGTCGCATTGTTGTATGGCGCCAGCTTGCGCGCCTCGTCAATCGACAACTGCGAGCCGTACCAGTAAGCGCCCTTCTTGTGACCGAGCAGCAGCGCGCCCAGCTCGTCGGTGCCTTCAGTAATCTCGTCGCGATACAAACGCCGCTCTTCCTGACCCACCCAGTTGCGGCCCGCCAGTTCATGCACCGACAGCACGGTGTCATCACAAGGATGATAGGCGTAGTGGCAGGTCGGCCGGTAAGCCACCTGATCGCCTTTTTTGACGGTCAGATAATCCGAAATCGAAATCGCCTCGCCATGCGTAATCAGGTAACCCTGGAATGCACCCGCATTCGGCGTCCATGTGCGCACCTTCACCGATGCGCCGGGGCGGTTCAGGTAAATCGCCGCCTGGCAGCCGTATTCGTGATTCATCCCTTCGGGCGGAAAATGCTTTTCATGCGAACCCCAGCCCAGTTCGCAGGGCTGCGAGCCTTCACCGATGAATCCATCCACCGACCAGGTGTTGACGAACTCGCCCGGCTTCTTGCGCGGCAATGCGTACTGGGTATCGCGCTCCGAGCAATGGACCGACTTCACGCCCAGCTCCATCGCCAGCTGCGCCCACTCCGCCTTGTTTTTCGGAATGTCGGTACGGCCGAGGATGTCGCGCCCGAGATCCACCAGCGCCTGCTTCACCCAATGCGTAATCAGCCCCGGATTGGCGCCATGCGTCGGGATGACGGTCGGCCCCTTGGGGATTTTTTTGCGCAACTCGAGCACTTCCTCGCGCTGGCCGTAATTGGAGCGCCGCGACGCCGACACCGTCGGATCGGTATAACCGCCCGCCCACGGCTCGATGCACGAATCGGTGTAAAGCACACCCTTCTCGCAGCAATACTCGATCAGCGCGGAACTCGCGACGTCAACCGACAGATTGATCAGCAAATCACCCTTGTCCAGCTTGGAATCCAGGATCGCGCGATAGTTGGTGCGCGTGAGCGGGTTGATTTCATAGCGGATGCCGTAGGCTTCGGCCTCGGCGCGACCGCGCTCATGCGCGGTAATGATGGAAATGCGTTCTTTCGGTATATCGATGTGCCGCAACAGCAGCGGCAAGACGCCCTGTGCTACGGAACCGAAACCGACGAAAACGATTTTTCCCTGGAATTTGAAATATTTTTGATCGGCCATTTCATAAACTGGTGTTGTCGTTTTTCGGGAAGCGCGAGTCTAGCAATTTTTGTGCCGCGCGAACAGCAAAACCGGCCCCACGCCCGCGCTGGCTATAATGTCCATCAAATCAACACGACGCCGGCCGCAGAACATCCGCAGACTGGTGCAAACCGGGAACCGACATGGCTGAATTGAATCCGCAATCCGCGCAATCCCCCGCAGCGATCACCGTGGCGGCACTTGTTGAACGCGCACGCAAGGCACAGGCGGCCATTGCGAAATATTCGCAAGCGCAACTCGATGAACTCGTCACCGCCGCCGGCTGGGCGATCATGGAACCCGCGCGCAACCGCATGCTCGCCGAAATCGCCGTACGCGACACCGGGCTCGGCACTGTCGATGACAAGATCAACAAAAACCATCGCAAGACCCTCGGCCTGATGCGCGACCTCAAAGGCGCGATCTCCACCGGCGTTCTTGCCGAACTGCCGGAACTCGGCCTCACCGAAATCGCCCGTCCGGTCGGCGTGGTCGCCGCCGTCGTGCCATCAACCAACCCCGGCGCGACACCGGCCAACAACATCATCAACGCACTGAAGTGCGGCAACGCGGTGATCCTGTCGCCGTCGCCCAAAGGTTATTCAACGTCGGCCAAACTGATCGAATTCATCTACGCCGAATTCGCTCGCATCGGCGCACCGAATGATCTGGTGCTGACGCTGCCGCACCCGGTGACCAAGGAACTGAGTCAGCAACTGATGAAACAGTGCGACCTCGTGGTCATCACCGGTTCACAGGCCAATGTACGTGCAGGCTACTCCAGCGGCACGCCGGCGCTGGGCGTCGGCGCGGGCAATGTCGCGGTGATCGTCGATGACTCCGCTGATCTGGATGACGCCGCACAGAAAATCATGCGCTCGAAGATTTTCGACAACGCCACCAGTTGCTCATCAGAAAACA
>Ga0315909_10001815_pt1 | contig 28184 bp, 36 predicted proteins | sample LakEriMetagenome_11_FD_203527 | JGI IMG/M metagenome (GOLD analysis project Ga0315909, IMG submission 203527) | Freshwater fungal communities from buoy surface, Lake Erie, Ohio, United States - Buoy 2 MA125 | ecosystem: Environmental > Aquatic > Freshwater > Lake | place: USA: Lake Erie, Ohio... | reverse complement strand
TAGTGCTTTATGTACGAATTTATAAAGTTGATTGTCTTGTCGTTCAAATTTAAAGGCATCCCAAACTTCATAACTTTATCATCCTTACCATGCGTAACGATAAAGCAATGCTCACCATGCACAAAGTGTTCCATAAACCTCTCTAGTATGTAGAATGAGCAATACTGATTATCATACACCCTCTCAATTAGCATCTTTATAGTTTCGTTGGCTATGTAACCAAAGTCGCCCGAATGGTTACATTTCGATACTGACCGAATAACTATCTTAGATGCAAAACCACCATTTATTATTTTCTCAATCAAATCAAGTTTACCTCCCACATAAGTCTTAAAAGCCTCTACATTGCTCATGTTTTGCTCTAGCTTATGACCTCCGCGAGTTGTTTCACCGTTCCATCCATCTAGTCCATCTCCTAAGTCATAAAGTACTAAGGTGTCAAAGCATCCATGTGTGTTATATTCCTTACAAATTGTAAAGTAAACTTGCTCTAATCTATAATTAAAAATCTCCTTATTATACTTGTAGTTGAATAAAGACCTACCTTGCGGATTAGGGTCTAGTCCAACGTGCATATCTGATAGGATTACATTCAGCACATTATCTGTGGGCTTTACTTTTGGGAACTTTACTTTGGGTAGTTTGCGAGATTCAAGAATCTCATCTATCATCTGCACAACCTCAAAGCCACTTATTGAGTTATCGACCTTTACAAAGGTGGATACATTGTCTGACTTATGCCAGTAGTGTTTAGAATCTTCGAATGAATAACCTTGCTCTGATGAATCTTTAGCTAGTGTCGGGTGCTTAGCTATTGACTTTTTCATCTTAGCGAACTTAGTTTTTGCAAATTGTTTGCCTATGTTAAATTCCTTAGCAAAGTCGTGGTAGGTGGCACTCGGATTATCAATTACATACTTATAATGTGATTCATTTCTTTGTGACATGGGTGTTGTTCTTAATTATTCATCTGCCGATGTATAAGCTGAATAATGTCGCCTTGCTGCTTAATAAAGTCTATCAAATCGAGATTGTCTTTATGAATGTACTTGTTAAGTGCTTTTACCTCGATTGACAATTCAGCAAGTAGCCTTTTTATTTCTTCAATGTCGCGCCCATGCAAATCCTCAACCTTTTGGATTCTCTTTTCGTGGTTCTCTTTTACTTTCTCAAGCAATGTAACCCTTCTAATTATGATGTCGTAGATAATCTTTACAAGCGTAAAGGTGATGCCTAATATAAAGGCACAAATAGTGATAACAACTGGTAACGTAATCATAAGTTCCAAAGTAAATAAAACATACTACCAACAACAAATAACATAGTTCTGAACTGCCAATCCATAGGCAATATCTTATCCCATACAGATGTTGAACTGCTCGAAGCATTGCTGAAAAATCCATAAGGATATATCATAGGATTAAGCCAATGCCTAAACTGATATAAACTCCCTAGATGCCAAAAAGGGTAACACATAAACAAAGGTATTAAAGTGGCCATATCGTAGTTGGTAACAAAGGCAATGGCCCAAAACCAAACCAATCTAATAACCACTAATGGGTAGTGTAATCTCTTTGCCTGTAGCCTTGAAATCTTAGTTACAAGTTCATGCCACATAAGTGCCTCAATAAAGCCTATAAGGATGAAAAACGCGATGTTAGATAAGTATAGCATTATACAACGTAATGAGTTTGGATTAATAAATTGATTGTAGCTGTCAAGTCTGTTTTCATTTGTTCGGGCACGCCTTGTGCAATGCTTAACTTATAGCTTGCTGTGTAGAATTGACCACCTCTCAATGAAGATATAACCTCTTTCAGACTTTCTTCGATGTCCATTATTTGGCTAAAAGTTAATTCACCTCTTTTGTATTGCGATAACAAGTCATTTGACACCTCATTCACTAACGCTTTGCCTACAGTTTCACGCACTAAATAATATTCAGGTGCTAGTCTTTCATCTACTATTGGTGGTGTGTTAGCCGAAACAAAATCATCGGCTTCTTGCTTTGTTTCAAAAAAGTAGAAATTAGTACCATCGCAAGTGCTGCCAAAACCTAAATTGTGTAAGTTTTCAGGAACTAAAGCCCCATTTTCGTTAATTGCTTTTTCTGTTATCATCTTTCTGTATAAACTATGTTAGTACCATTTTGAAATATTGTTGAATTACCGCTAACTCCCGTTGCAAATCCTACTTGTATTGTACCTGTTGTTGCTCCTGTTGTTACTTCACCATAAAATCTAACAATACCTAATGTTGAAACACCATTTCCAATAATTCCCGTTTGAGTTGCAGATACGTTTATAAATTGTTGAATAGCATTTCCAACATTTGGATTTGTTGGCCCAAAAAATGCAAAGTTTAATGTTGAACCTGATGGTACTGTAACGGTAAATTTTAAACCACCTGTAGTAGCACATCCAATATGAATAAATCCATCAAAAGCATAACGCTTATTTGCAGATGTTGCAACCGACAAGCCTGTAATACCTACGTTTGTTGTTGAACTAGTTGTTTGGTCACCTGTCGTAATAAATAGGTTAGTAGCTTTATTTTTCCACAACGATGTTGCGCTGTCATATTGTAACACATCATTGTTTGCGGGACTTGAAATAGCTACGTTATGAAGCTCTTGAAGCTCATATCCATTCTGCACCCTTACATACATACGACCTGCACTACCTGTGTTAGCTGTGGTTACCACTCCTAAGTAAACTAAATGGTCAGGTGCGCTTGGCTTCACGTTGGTTATTGTGCCTGCCGTTCCACCTAAATAGATAGCATCCCCATCAGCAAAGGTAGATGTAGGTAAAATGCTTAACCCATCCAATAGCCCTTGCATCATGATTAATCCTTTTTGATTAACCCCGATTGAGGTTGATAATACAAGCCCAACTGTTTGAGCAGACGTCGCATCTGATGAATTGTCGGCTCTCTTAACGGTCATCCTATCGCCTGTACCACTGAATGCGTACACTGGCATTCCTTTCGTTAGTGATACTGAGTCGTCATTCGTAACGTAAGCAAGTAATGTGTTTGGTGCTGTGCCTATAACTTGAAATCTATTAGTAGTCGAATTGTAGACACATAGCATTTCACCACCATCTACTATATCGCCACCTATTAAAGGGCCATCGTTGTTTCTGTATAAGTCAACAGCACCGATTGAGTTGATGTTAAGTGTTGCGCCTGTTGTGTTTCCGTTTGTGAATCTTACTAGGTAAGCATCGCCATCGTTGTACGCTGTTGGCCCTGTGATAGTAACCGCGTATGTGTCTGTTCCGCTTGCCGTGCCGTGAAGTATGCCACCACCACCTGTGATGTCAGATAGCATCGCAAAAGTATCTGTTGCACCTGCTTTATCAGGAATCGAGTATTGATTATTTCCTGTGGGTGAATTAAATTGAATTGTAGTTTTATTCGTGGGTGCTGTTGTGTCAGGTATTGCATCTATTTGACCATTTGAATTGATTTGGAAACTTTCAGTACCTTGAGTAACATTTAAAGCAGCTACATCTATTCCACTTGTTGTAGTATTTCCTGCTACTGTTACTTGCGCTAAGTTAGGAGTTGCCGTCAAGTATAACGTATCAAAATAAGCCTTTAACTTAGCTTTTAAATTCGTTATTGAATACCATCTAGTCTCCCATACGCTAGGCGCAATTTCAGTCGATAGTTCCTGTCTATCTGTGTCCTCAATAGTTGTTTGCTCTGTTGTATATTCTGAAATCTTTAAGCTCATGACCTATGTTTTTTGTAATTATTATATCGTTGTGTGCAATTTAATTCAACGTCCGCTAATTTACTAATTAATGGCTTCCAATTTGGTGCGTGTTTCGGCTCAAATTTAACATCGAAGTCAACAAAAATAGCTGCATTTTTCGAATTATAGTCAGTAATCAAACATCTATCTGATGCCATGATTTCAACTCTCAATAATGTCTGCAAGTTGTAAGGTATGCGCTTTGTCTTTAACACATACATAGGCTCTTGTTCATCCTTAGTCCACTCTCTAATGCCATTCCAATATTGCACATTTTCCTTTACTCCTTCCGTTGTTGGATAACCAAAAAATGCTGGTAGTCTTATTTGATTATGCCAATTCAAATCTGAATATTGTTTCTGCAGCTTTTGATTAATCATTGAACCAATAGTTCCGCTTTGCCACCAATCAATTCTAACTGTTTGCTCGGCTCTGTCTGCTCTGTAAAGGCAAACCTTGTATTCATCTGAATATGTTGTTGTATTACCTAGCATTGCATCAGTAACAACCAACGCAATTTGATAAATACCTTCGCCGTATAAGTCAATTATCTTATACCATTCTACTTTATAGCCTACAAACTTTTGAACTCCTATGCTATCAAAGGCAAAAGGATAATCAACGCCGTATGTGCTGCCTGTCAATGTAGCTTTCAATACACCTTCTTTGTATATCTTGTAGACTGCCGCTGATGTGGTCGGCGAACAAAGATTCAAGAATGATGTAATGTCATTCTCCATGTTATTCACTCCATCGTTAGCAAGTACCATCGTCTTAAATAGCTTGCAGCAATCATCTAAATTGCTATTCGGTAATAACAATGTAGGCTCAACGGCTGTCGGCCTTGGCAATGTGTAAAAGTATTGTAGTGCTGTTTCGCCGTCCATGATTAATTGAATAAAGGTATGTATCTGGTCACTCCTGCAATCGATATTTCTAAATAATCACCTGTTGCTGTTTTGCTTGCAGTCACTTTGTTAATAATCTTGAAGCCATCAGTATAAGCCATGCCATTTGTAATCATGTCTTTCCATATCAACTTACCATCCGTACCCTGAACCGATAAAGGCGCATGAATATTATGCTGTGGTGTTACTGCTAATGGATAAAATCTAACCATCCCTTCATATTCAGTTGATTGAAACCCTGCACATACATTAGTGTTACCATTAGTCGTTTTATCTGCCTTTAAAAACACATCATTCACTTCACCATATTGGTTAGCATAGCCCAATGAACTAACAGAACCAACCTCTAAGCTACCAACCATTACATTATTTGCAACATTAGTAGTGCCCGTATTTCTTGAGTTCTTAAAAAAAGCAACAGGATCAACTCCAGCAATATTTTTTTCTACATGAAGCCTTGTACTTGGTGTTATTGTTCCAATTCCAATGTTGCCACTTGAATTGAAGATGTCGCTTGTTGCTTCCCATGCACTCGCGCCCTTCTTTATTGTTTGGCCTGTAGTTCCGCTTGGCCATATCTGACCTATTATCGTAATGATTGCAGCCTTTAACGTAGACCAAGTATATTTTCTTGAGTCGTAAGGTGTCGCAGGTGCAACGTATGCAGACACATCGAACTCATCATTGTTATCGAAGGTGGTTTGCGTATTTGGATATTCGGTTATTCTTATTCCCATTACTCAATTATTTTTTGTATGTCATCTTCTGTGAACTTATCAATTCCATCCTCTGTAATCTTATTGGCTGCACTTCCATCATTCTCATACAACCTCGCAACAATCTTGTAGATGATGTTTCCTTGAGGCAATAAAGTGTGGTCAATCACCGCCTTAGCAATTATAGTGTCTGATGTTGGTTGTGTTAGCTCTACCTTGTTACCGCTTACGCCTGTCAATGGAATGAAGCACGTCAAAGGGTTATTAGTTGCCCACTTGCTTGAGTATCTTTGTCGGCCTGCTATACCGCCTTGCTCAAATATTTCTATTCCAAAAACAACATAGCAAAGGTTAATATCTAAAGGTGCATTTTTCTCGAATGTAGCTTTTATCTGTGTGTTTGCGAATGATTGGATATACCAACGTGAATTAACGCTATCAAATAGGCTATTTCCGCTCATATCAAAGCTTTCTACATCTTTTGTGGTGTAATCTGTGTTGCTTTCGTAATCGTTTATCTCAATCAAATTATCGAGCTTGTAACTCATTGGTATTCCGTTATAGGTAATGTCTATCACGGTCCTAAAGTAAACGCCCCAATCAGCATTTTGATACCTAAACCAATCTTGATTCAGCCCGTTTTGTGGGTAATTTATGTCGTAGAAGTCAGTATTCGCACCTATTAAAGCAATCCAATACTCCCAACGTATCATAAATCCATAAGCAATATCGAATCGAATCTTATCGCCGTCAGCATAACAATTAGAAAGTGTTACATTCTTGCGTGGCTCTGTTGTTGGAATCTGAAATACTCTCGTACCGGCAAAGTTTGTGAGCTGATAGTCGCCCGAAAATACTTGACTTGGATTAAATTGAAAGTCCTCAATCACAAATTCGCGGCCATTATTCTTTTTAGCTACAATCTGTAGCGTTACCTTCGTGAATACCGTTGGTAATGGAAAATTCATCGGCGTTAAGAAGATACTTGAATACATTACACATTCATCTTCTTTAATAGTTGTTATGCCTGCTTCTACTCCAGCATCATTCACGTTCTCATAGTGGCGCAAAAACTTAGGATAAATCACTACAATGTCAGCAACGCTTGGATTATACGTTTCAAACACTCCGTTGTAGATTGCTTGCTTGTTTTGTGTCGCTGCCGTTGTTAATACATGGTTTGACAATGTAATCCAAAACGTATAACGTGGTGTCAATGACTCATTCATTACCGCTAATGCAGCCGCATTGAATTGAATAGTCATTGTAATGTGTAATTGGTTACTATTTACATAGTCATAAATTACATTTGTGCATGATTCGTATGTAGTACCAACCGTGCTAGGTGTAAAGTCAATATTTGCATCGGTCAATAATGTATTCGTGAACAAAAAGTTTTCATCAAAGGTTCTTGAATTGCCTTGATATTCTGTTTGGTTGTTTGGTAGCTTTGCCCACCCTAATAAAATATTATAAGGGTTGCTGAAATCTCCTGTTGTGCCGTTGATATCAAACTCAATAGTCTGTAAAGTGGTGTCTAGTCTTAGCTTCGCCGTTGTGCTTCCGTTTATCTCTACATTCGTAATCGTGTAATCACTCGCACTGCCATTAAACACCTCATTGAACCATCCCGAATTGCCAATCTCTAGTCTGCAATCGGCCCATTGCCTTGAGTTAGGGTTAGAATATACTCCGTAAGCCTCTATTCTATAAACGTGCTTAAGGCATCGAGAATTAAAGTAGTATGTAGGTGCAACCTCATTCTGTGTATCGGTTAACTGATTCGCCAAATAAATAGGCGTTACCGTTGTTTCATGAATGATTCTAAATACTTGTTTTCCTGTCGCTGTATCGTAGCTTACACCCTCAATAGTAGCTGAACCTGTTTGATATGGTAAAAGCCCATCAAATAGCATAGGAATAGGCGTTGTATTCGCAGCATCTAAACCAATGGCATACATCTTTTGAAAGCTTCCGTCAACCTTTGAATTAAAATTCAATATCTCCGCATTCTCAATGAAGCCATAAGGCATACCAACGCCTGTAATGGGTGTTATATTATAGATTACCGCTGTTGCTGATGAACTATAAGAACCGAAATCATAATCAGTGATTATAAGATTCGGCGAAAGCACATTCATAACCGTTACGATAAACGTCGTCGCGCCGTCAACTATTTTGATTTCATCCCCTACATTTATATCGCTTAACCTGCCCGAACTATTTGCAAGTGCATAAGTGTTCGCGCTAGGTGCATGGCCAAACTGCAAAGGTGAATTAGATGTAAAAGTCTTATAAGTGAAAACCTCAAAGTCTATTGTTATCGTTAATGGTTCGCCAATAGTAAACAATGACCAGTTCACATCTGAACTTGGCCTTAACTTGTCTGTAATTGTTCTATTGGTTATGATGACTGCCATTTGTTCAATTCTTCTAATTTACTATTCACATCTTGAAACTCTTTCAACACTCCTGACTTCATGAAAGCACTCACAAACTCCTTTTTTTCGTCTATCGTTTGTGCTGATTCTTGAGCCTCTTTTAATTTGTCATTAGCAACCTTCAATAGGCCTGTAATGCCCGACATTGTTTGCTCAATCTGTTGCTTAATGTTATTCGCCTGATTGTTCGACATACGTTCTTTGTAAATTTTCGTTGTAAATATACAATTTTCTTGTTTTCGCGGATGCTGTTTCATCCCAAGGATTAAAAATAAATGATTCCAACTTCATATCGTCGGTTGCATTTGGGTTATCCTTAACCATTAGATAGTCAGTTAGCGTGAATGGTATGCGGTCAAAATCTTGAAGCTTCCATTGGTTGTTAATGATTTCAATGATGTAAAAGTTTTCATAGACATACTTTGCTGTTGGCTGTTCTACTTTCAATTTACCATCGTCATCCACAGCAAGTAATTTATCTTGCGTGAAAAAATCATTCTCCAACATCAACATCCCAACTCTATTGTCAATCAATGATCCAATAGGTGTATACTCGATAGGATTGATAGTAGGTATCTCTGGATAATCAAAACCAAAACCGATAAGAGGTAAGTCACCTAAGTCCTCAAGAAATTCTATGAAGTTATTAATGGCATCAACAATATCATTGATAACAGATATTGAAAAGTTAATAGCTTGAACCGTTGGAACTATAAGTTCATCAATCGCGTCAAGCATGAAGTCAAATACTTTCTCAACGGTTGTCAGCTCTGTCTTTCGTTTGCCCAATGCATACGCTAACTCTACTTGTTTAAGGCCCTTTAATAGTTTGAATTGTGGATTAACACTCGATATCTGACTCTGTAATACTTGATATGAAGTACCTTTGTATTGAGTGATAGTGTTCGATTCCATTACATCAGTTTGAAATTCAATAAACAGATTTGAATAAATCTCACTTGTGTTCAATCTGTATGTAGTATTCATGATTGGTGGCAATGTGTATTGAGGTGGAATAGTTGAATAGTCCTTGCGCTCAAATCGCATATTACCAGTTGAACTATTCATCAACACCTTACCATTGAATAAGTCTTTCATCTTAATGATGAAGTCCGAAAACGTCATATCCTTAGGATATCCAAATTGTGGGAACTCCGATGTAGTTAACGCCCCTATCATACCAAAGTCATAAGCATTAGTTGTTGACGGTGGCACTCTGAACTTCTTAGGTAATATTACCCAATCGCTAGGAACAACCGTGCTATCAAAAGTCAAACCTAAATATTGACATCCCTTTTCGAATAGTGTTCTTAGCTTCATTGCTTTGTGATACTTCACAGGCTGAATAAGCAAGTTGAACATCTGCTTTATCAATAGCAACATAGCCACTAACATAGCCACAAACTTTACTATCTGAACTACCAACGCAAATATCTGACCATACGATAAAGGGTCTGTTGCTAATGCCGATAACGTCGCTAACAAATCCCTTCCCGCCGCATAAAGTGACTGCCCTACAAAGGTAAGTGATACCATCGCAATAGCTGTTTCTTTGTAGTTAGGAATAGCCGAAATAACATAAGGAATATTTATGTAGTCGGCATCAGTAATTAGGCCCACTTCTGGGCTTGCTAAATAGTCAAATCCAAAGCCCGCCGCCGTGTCATTAATCCAATCAATAGAATACTTTTCTTTGCTCTTGGCTTGGATGGAATACTCATCAAAGATTGCATCGTCAGTCAAGTCAATATATCCATCCAAAACAGGTATTACTTGGCCGTCAGATTCGCGCACCGCCTCAATCCTAAAGCCCATACCCTCCATGATGTAACCCGAAAATATCCATTGCTGCAATAAATCAATGTTCTCGCGCACAAAGTCCCAATCATTAATCGTTACTTGACTGCTCTTGAACTCGCCGTCTTGAAAGTTACATTCAATGCCTAACTCACGCCAGTTCTTTGGTGGATTAACCTTCTGATTATTGAGGTAAAAATTTAGTTGATTCATATCCTTCTGCGATGTGTGGTTACTTTAGCAATTCCATTTCTAATCTCGGCGTGAACTATATTGCCTAAATTGTCAATATTCGTTTGATGTACAGGCTTATTATTCGTTACCGATAGTAATTGCTTCAAAAGATTATTTGTTTCTCTTAGCTCAATATTTTGATTAATCAATACGCCTTTAGGTTGCTCGATGTTACCATAATTAAATAGCACTCCCTTTTGATAGTCATGTAGTATTTGCGCTGCATCCTCATTTGATATGTTACCTATCTTAGCATTTTGTGAAGGATTAAATATTCGTTCGTTTCCATCCACCGCCACAACGTATCCATCCGTGCCGTTGTGAACCTTGTTTCCTTGCAAGTCACGCCCTACATTTTCAGTACCTTCAATGAATGCACCGCTGATTACCTCTGCAAGTGCCGTGTCAACGATTGCCTTTTGTAGTGCTGTGTTAGGGTCTGTCTTTGCATAGCTTGAAAATAGTTGATAGAAAGCAAATATCTTTTGTTGACGAACCTCTTTCTCTTGCTGTCTACGTTTCTCTAGTTCTAACTTAGCTGCTTTCTCTTTCTCGAATGCAAGTGTGTTATCTAGTCCACGTTCAGCTAGTCGCTCTTGGGCCTCAATAGCTTTTTGATTTGCTTGCGTTTCGCGGTCTAAGTAGTCATTAGCTATTTTATTTCTCTTTTGGAATCCAGCCTCAACCGCTTTTTCTAACTTATCAAGTTGTGCTATTTGTTCTTGAGTTGCTTTTTTTTGTTTGTCAACATCCTTTTGATAGTCATCCCACTTTTCTTTAAAATCTTTTTGCGCTGCTTTTGCTCTTTTCTCTTGGCGCTTGGCATCTGCTTTATCCTTGTTGTCGTCAGCCTCTTTGTCAATATCCTCTAATGCTTTTTTTAACCTTCGTGCTGCCTCAATTAATGCTGCTGCTTTGGTTTCCTCTAATGCTTTAGAGTTTTCAATTTCTTTTACTTTTAAATCGTATATCCTTTTTGCTTCTGCTTTCTTGCGCTCTACTTCGTTATCAATAGACTTTACTTGTTGCTCTGTGATATAATTGTTTAAGTCTTCCGTATCTTTTTGAACTTGTTTCCATAAGTCATCAAACTCTTTTTTTCTTGCAGCCGCTCTGGCTTTGTAAACGGCTGCCTCATGTTCCTTTATTCGTTTTAATGCTGCATCATTTTCTTTTTTTTCTTTCTCTAGTTGCTCTTTTTTCTTAGCCTTTTCCTCATTGTCATTTTCTTGCTTCATCAAGTTTATTTCATCTTGTTGTGATTGTAGTAATCCTTTTCTTTCTAATGCTTGTGATTTTTCTAGGTCTATAATACCTTTATTAAATGCTATATTTCTTTGCATTTGCTTGTAATCTCCAGTATAGCTTTCATTTGCCCGACCATTTTCAAGTTGTGTGATGTCAACCTCTAAGTCTTTCGCTAATTTTATTTTTTGCTCTGCAAATTTCTTAGCTAAATCTATCCTTTCATTATTATTTTTTAATTCTGAAAGCTTTAATTCACCTTGAGCCTTAGATAATTTACCTAATGCAACGGCCATTTTCACAACATATTCAGCATGGGCATTAGCATATTTTTTATACGATTCATTATTAGCTTCAATAGTCTTTCTATTTTCTTCTAATCCTGCATCTAATTGTCTATTAGCTTCGATTAAATCATACACTACATACACAACCGCCGCAACCGCCGCCGCAAGTAAAGTAAGAGGATTAAATAATAATGCCTTACCAACATTTAATAATGCTACACCTAAATTCTTTAACCCCGATACTACCTCTGTCAAAGAAATAGAACTTATAACGCTTGAAAATACTTTTGCTTTGTCGGCTGCATCTTTAAAATCTAAATCCTTTATTGACCCTAACATTTGCCCAAATGCTGTACTTGCTTGAGCTGTTTTGCTTTCGTTAGCAAATACCGCTGTCGCTTCTTTAGCATCCTTTATTTGGTCGCGCAATGCACCCGCTTTCTTAGCTGCTTTTTCAAATTCAGCCGTGCCAACTTCCATGTTTTGCATCTCACGATTGAGAGCCTTTAATTCTTTGACAGCATTTGGATAGTTACCTACGTTCCTTTGAAATTCACCAACGCCTTCTTCTGCCTTTCGAACCTTTTTATCTAGTTCCTCGAACTCCTTCCCTAGTTGCTTATAAAGTTTGCCATTGTTTCGACCTGTAAACTCTAATTCTTTTAGCTGTTTTTTTATTTCTGCGAGCTGTTTTACACCTTTAGTATATTCACCATTCAAAGAATTTAAACTGCGCTCTGTGGCTCTATTTTGTTTTTCTGCTAATGATGCTGTTTTTATTTCCTCTTGTTGTGTCTTTAGCTTTTGTTGATTAAGTTTTTCTGCTTGTTGCGCCACCACCAATTCAGCCTTTGTTAGTTGCTCTTGTTGCTTAATAAGTTGATTGGTTTCAGCCATTGCCTGATTCAACTGCTTCACATCGTCATAGCTCTTAGCCTTAAACGTAGACACAAACTCCTTTTGAGCCGATATCGAACCCCTAATCGTATCTTGCGTTTCTTTGATTACTGCTAATAGTTCCGTTGCTCCCCTCTTAGCATCGTCAAACAAACCATTGACGAATAAATCTTCTTTGCCTAATGCCTTACCTTCTGCCATTATTCCTTATTATTTTGCTTATTAAACTCTGAATACTGATGCAGATAACTGAACCATTCAGATACACTTAATTCGTGCAAATTTAACTTAAATCCAATCCATTTCTCAATTAATATCTTCAATTCATTTGATTTCAAAGATTTTTGTTCTAACTTTTTTTTCAACTCATCCTCATGAATGCGAATAAAAGTATTATTAAACTTATCTCCAGTTATTGCTACCTCGCATTTTAACGCTATAATTTCTTTCTGTAGCTCGATTATTTCAATGAATGATTCAGATAGTCCAAACCTATCAACTAACTGCCTCTGAATAGCCTCAAATGCCTTTTCATAATTGCCAAACAACCCACGCTTTTTAGCCATGAATTTAATATCATCTTCATCAACTACCTTTAAGTAATTAAATGTAGGCATGGTGTCAATGCTATTGTAAAATTTTACTCTTAACATACGTCATAATTATTGGCTTCGCCTTTTCCCTTAATACATCTTTTGATTCTTGAGTCAATCCGATAACTATTCCGAAATTATCTTGCAAGTCTTCGCCATCCTTAATAGTGTTGGCATCAATAACCAAATCACCATTCGCAATAGTCTTCACTTTAAATGTGCTGTAGAATGCGCCTGTATCTCTTAGCGTTACTCTGTTTATTGGTTGGCCTTTTTCACGCTTTATAAATTCAGTATTCGGCGAATAAACAGAAGCACCTCTTGCATAGACTGAACGCAATGTGCGACCATCTACATCAACACCCTTTTCGTATAACTGAACTTGACGATTGAGCCTCAACGCTTCAAACTGAATAGAACGATTGCCAGTTACTACCTTTAGCGCATCCGTTTCATTTAGCTTTAATACTTTTTTTGCTATGGCCTCAAGACTCCACATTCAACTTAGCAAACTCTTTCTTGATTTGTCTGTACGCATTTTGCCAATGAAAGTTTGGTAAGTCCTTAAACGCCTCACGAAACTGATTTTCTGTGTATTTTCCTATTGTATTGACTTCAAACTTATAGCCGTCAATAGTTATCATTTTGCGATTATCCATGCTGCAAATATAAAAAAAAGCCCTCACATTTCTGCAAGGGCTTTCAAACAAATCAAACTATCAGAAACATCTTTAAACTGCGGTAACAATAGTACCCAACATAGTACTACCATCAAGGCCATTCTTCTTTACAAGAATCTGTAAGTCATCACCAACTGTGATGCCACTTGACATTGAAAGTGTGTATCTACCTAATTGAGTTGTGCTTTCAGCTACAGAAGAAATTGTAACATCAGAATTATCTGTGATGTCATACACCTTACCGGTAGTTGCTGAATCAGAACTAACAAAGTCAGCGGTCTGTAATCCCTCAACTGGTGAACCATTTACAAAGTCACCATACTTGTTGAAAATATCAACTACGATTGACGTTGTTCCGATTGCTACACCTTTGTAGTAAGTGTTAATCAAACCTTTCACATTCGCAAGATTTACCCCTGTAAATGATGAAGATAAAATCATTCTCAAGTCTTCGTCTTTTTCGTCGATACCAAACTCAAAAGAAATCATAATCTTTTGAATAGTAGTGTCGGTGGTAAACATCAACTTGTTGTAGAATGAATCAGCTTGTATCTCTACAGGATAAAGCATACCATCGTCATTCTTTACTTTTCCGTACAACGATCCATTTGAGTCAATCATGTAAGCCCCAAACGATGAACATCTGTTTGAGTTTAACTGATTGAGTAACTCTGGACCGCCTTTAAGAACTAAGCCTGTAAAGCTTCTAACACCTTGACGGATGAATACCTTTGAACCATCTTCGAAAGTTTCCATCAACGCATCAGCACGCTCACCAGCAACATTCTTCAATGGGCCTACAGGATACCATCTCTTTGAATCGTCTGCTTGATTTATCAACGCCGTTACATAAGCACTATCTAAAGTGTCTGTCGGGTCTATTGAATTTTCTGTTCCATCGTTCGCAATTAATGGAACGAGAATCAGTTGTTTTGTCACTCCAAATACTGGAATGCAATTCGGTGTGCCTGTATTTTGTAAGCTTACACCGCAAGAACATAATGCACTCATGTTATTTAATTTTTTTAGTTAATAATTAATTGCAACATATCAAACACTTATTGAATGGAATCTTAATCAACAATTCAACTCCCGAAATATTATCTGAAAATATCTTTTTATCAATACCCTTCTCGATAACATCTCCAAAGTTTACAAAGTCATTCTCCACAAAAGTAATGTTGTATGATGCGTTTGCTTGAGCATAATTTGATAAGGCAATCATGAACTGCCTCACCGCCGATTTCATCGGTTTAATAGCATTGGTGTAATGGTCACCCGTTAACCAATCTTTAGGGTCGCAGTTAGCCATGAAATAAATAGCACAATCGCTTTCATAGTCCACCAAATCCATTTCAGAAGCATACACCTCTGGAGCATTCAAGTGAAGGTAAATGAAAGGTAACTTATCGTTGGCATTTTTCTTTTTCATCAACTCCTTGTTGGTGTCCAAAAAAGTACCATAATAAAAGAATGGTAATCGTAAAGAGTAACTACCTGCACTCAATGCAACATTTGACTTTACCGTTATGCTTGCGTTCTCAACTACATCAGTAATCTTGTACGCTCCGAGTAAATTACCTACAGTTGCCCATAGTGTTTTACTTGTATTCATACGATATAAACCCGAACTAATTACATCCACAGATGTCACTTTGATAGTTCCATCAATAGTGTTTATAATAGCTTGGATGTGTTCGTGTGTTGTCATTATAATGAGATGTAATCTTTATCTATTCCCTTGTATTCAGGATAAGTATTTTTGTTAGCCTCAATGTATTTTCTAATCGCCTTAAAGGTGCTAATACATTGGTTGTATTCATTTACTAAGGTTGCGTAACCCATCTTGCTAAAATAGTTTATACTGCTTTCAGACTGCTCATTGCCCGAAATAGTATTCACTTGGCTTTGCTGACGAACATAAAAAAAGAATATCCACTTTACTAACATCTTAGGGATGCCTAATGATTGAACCAACTCCCCATCTATGTCCTTAAACCATGGGTAAAAAATATCTATAAATCTTTGCTCTGTTGGCGCTTGGTCATCAATGCTATCTAAGAATAAATCGCATAACTCAACGCCTAACAGCTCATAAAGAATTGATGTTTCATAAGTATCAATAGCCGTTTCTAACTCCGCTTCTGTGAAGTTATCTGTTGCAATGGCTGTAGTGCCAGTTTCAAAATCTGCTAATGATACAATGTAACTCATTTTACAATACTTTTACTAGTTTTTTGTGTGTCAATATTTCGGCGATGTTAGTAGATACTTCTAACTTCATGCCTACTTCTAAACCTTTGAACGCCTCAACAACCTCAACGATTACTATTTCAGTTGATTGAGAGAACTCAACCGCCTCTATTGAAGCGGTTTGAGTTTCTTTTTCTACTTTCTTAGCCATGATTAAGCTGTTTCTAATGCTGCAATGTCAGTCGCAAATGTACCTTTTACAAATGCTGTTCTGTCATTGTTCTTAGTTACTAATGCACCTCTCCACTCTGCAATGATTGTACGCAAGTTCTTAGTCCAGTCATTACCATCAAGACCCATGTTGATTGTTACCGCTTCTTTTTGGTACAATGTAGCCATGTTGAAATTACCTACTAAGTAAGTACCTGCAGTCACTAATGTAGTTGCAATCATTGGAACGCCATCCAAAGTTAGAGTTTCTCCGATGAACATTAATCTGTCAATGTAACGTCTGTCAGTAGCCGACACTTTGTAAAGCTTCAACTTAGTGATGTCACTTGGATTCATCAAGATAGCGTTTGGTGCTTCTTGATTTGCCAATGCGATTTGGTTCATTGCAACCGTTAATACGTCTGCTTCGTTTGCATTGTCAACTGTCGCTGCAAATGTTCCCGCTGCGAATGCTGTTGCAACCGTACGGATTCCATTCATTGCTGGCGCTGTTCCATTACCTGAATATGAAGTACCTTCAACATCTAACAATAACAATCTCAACAACTCGTTACGGATTTCAGACTCGATAAAGTCGATATCATCTAACATTTCTGTTGATACTTTGATGAAAGCTGTACGCTTAACAACTGCTTGCGAAGCCACTACTAAGTCAAAATCGATTTGGTTCTTAGTGTCACCTTCTGCTGTTCCACCTGCTGAACCATCGCGGTTAGCTTGATATACCCATGAGATGATGTTTGAACTAGCTGCGCCCTTAGCGAATAAGTCCATCAAACGAACACGGCGTGTAGCGATTAAGTTAAGACCTGCGATACGTTGCTCAACTGGTACGTTACCACCTGAAATGTTAGTTGATTCTAACATCGTTCCTGCTGCTTTAATCTCAAAAGTAATGCCTGATTGCTCTGCGCTACCTTTGTTAAGACCTTTCAATGCGCTTAATTTAGCTTTGTTTTCTTCGCTAGATAACGCTTCTTTGATTGAAGATGCATTGCTAGATAAGCTTCTGTCAACATTGTTCTTGTTTAACTTTTCGATAGCTAAACCATACTGCTTTAATGTAGCGTTCAATTGCTTCATCTGCTCTTTTTGAGCCTCTGCAATTTCACTCTTTAAAGACTCAATATCCTCTTTGCTTGCGCTTTTCGATACTGCTTCCTCTAATGCCTTAGTAGTTGCATCGTTATACTCATTGTATAACCCTGCCATATCTTCGGCACTTTTATCGGCAAATTGAGCCGATGTGATTCCTTTTACTTCAAGGAACTTTTCAAACTTTGTCATTTTTTTGATTGGATTAAATTAATAAAAAATTCTTTTTTCTTTAGTGCTTTCGCGGCTTCTATATCAACTTGCGTGTCAACTGACGGCGCACTTGTTTTCTTTCTTGGCGTTCCACATCCACTACAGTAGTCTCCCATCATAGTTTCACCACAGTTAGAACATTCTTCTTCGGGCTCTGGTATCTGTAATATCGGCGTTGCATCGTTGCTACCTTTAACAACCATTGAACCTTCCTCTCTAATCTTTAATTCAGTAACGGCCCAAAAATAACCCTCTGCATCTGCTACCTCTTTATTAGCAATGAAAGGATAATATTTGTCCCAATTAGCTTTGTACTCTTTGTATTCGGGTCTTTTATCGTCTATGCAAGTAAAGAATGTCACATACTGCATTCTTATGCTATTCTGAACTGGTCTGTTTTTCTCAATGATGTCTTCTGCTTCATCATCTGCAATGGCTTCTTTGTCAATCTTAAAAATCAAACATTCAGTATTGCCAGCATAGTCTTTTCCAAGCTCACTAAATGCCAATGTGCTAATCATCATCTCAACATCTGACTGCCATGCAATGATTGAGCCTACTCTTATTTCGTGATTCTTGCAGTATAGTATTTTTCCCTGTTGCTCTTGTACGGTCTTCTTGAAGCACCCATTGATGTGAACGTCACCGTGCGAGTCCATGTAATTAGTTGTAGATATAACAGGGTAAATGTAACCATCTTCAATAGTAAGGGCTTTAGTTGCATTCGCCTTTAGCTTTAAGTTGATAGCTGAAATGTGATTGCGTTCGTGTGAGTAGATAACTTCGGCCTTTTTTAATGCTTTGATTTTAGTCTCATCCTTTACGATAGCCTCAATCAACTCACTCTTTGTGCTGAACTCTTTATTTGGAAAATATACCGACTTTATACTCATTTCTTCACTATTTTACCTTTTTTAACTTCCGTTTGCTTGATAATAGCATCTAATTCGCCTTTCGATTTCGTTTTCATCGCTACAAAATTAATCTTTTTTTAATTCGTTGTAGAAATATTTTCAACGGCCGTGGTGTTTATGATTAAAATATCTGCATTTGGGTCGTCGCTTTTCGATTCTCCCATCTTTTGACGCACCTCATTTGCCGTATAAATGCCTTTAGTCTTGAAGTCTTGAAGTATTTGAGCCTTTTCTTTTAGGTTTTCTTGCAGGCATTCCACCTTACTAAAGTCTTGACGCATTCTTACATTCTGATTTGGAAAATGATTTTTGCAAATAAATGATGTGTAAGCTTCACTCATTTTATCAGATAAAGGAATGATGCAATTAGTATACATTGCTTTCTCTGCTTCTAACCTATTGTTATAAGTCTTATTGTCTGGGTCATTAAATAGTGAGCTATCTAAACCCATAACATTGCATAATGTCCTAGTTGTTACAACTCCTTTTTTAAGTAACTCTAAGTCCGCGCTACTCATTGCAATGTTGGTATAGGTTAAGTCTTTATTGCTTACAATTATACCACCATATTTATGTGAGCCTCCTATTCTACCCTTTAGCGAGTCATCAACAACTTGCGCTTCATCTGATGTCATTGGTAGCTGTGACTTATCGCCAATAATACCACTAACGCCCCTATTTGATAGGATTGAGGCATCTGCCTCCCATCTCTCATTGCCTACATGAACAACATTAGCTGCCACTTGAATAGGTGAAAGTCCATAGTAATATCTTTCTAAGTTAGGATTAAAGAACTTGATATGGCATAAGTCATTCTTGCTGTATATCCTAGCACTTGAACCATAGCTGAATTGGTATTCTAATAGTGGTAAAAAGAAGTCAGAATTGCGATTGAGGATGTTAACGGATTGCGTAGGTAACACATCGAGTTCCTCTATCAATGACGAATTAAACTGCGTGTTACCTACTAGATAAGTATTCCCAGTTATAAGTAAGTAAAGCAATGTTTGTTCTTCTATATCGTTCCATGTATATCCTTTTGCATTGTTAGGTGAATACATCAACTCATGAACGGTTGTATCTTCTAATTGTTTCCAAGTGCCGTTGTTTAGTTTCTTTTCAATTATCCAAGGTATAGACTTAGAAACATCGGTTATTTTTTTTACGATTGCATAAACATCAACATTCTGTGAGTAACCAGCATTTACTTGATTGATAAAGTTATTCTGAAAGTTCAACGGCATCCATCCGCCTAAGAATTGCCAAATTACCCTTCTATCGCGTTCGGTCAATGGCATTGTCATTCCTTTGGTAGTGACTGCCGATTTTATACGTTGATATAAATTCATGTCTGCAAAACTAATATATTTTTAATTGCAAATGTAATCACATTCCAGAAATATAAAGTGAAGATTGCGGAACTAATTTATCAAATGCATATCGTAAAGGGTCTATCTGATGATTAAAGGCGTCGATTGGCATCTCTGACCGCTTATCATGCCAAACATAGTTGCGTAGTTCCTTGATTAAGTTTAATGAGTCAGAAGTAACCACTATTTCATAATCTTGTATTCGCTTTATTCCATTCCTTACGCTGTCTGGTCCTTTGGTCGCTGGCATTGCGTTCAAGTTCTTTATTCGTAAGTCATTGATAGTTCTAGGGTCGGCGCTGTCTGCTACTATTAGTGAGTTGCTAGGTAGCACGTTTGTTCTTAGTAGTTGGATTAGTTGTTCAGTTGAATTTCCTGTCTTATAGAATATTTCTTGAGCATAGATTAGATTTCTTTTTTTGTCGACGGCTACCTTTATAAGAGAATCTGGGTCATTACTAAACCCAAAATCCAAGCCATAAACATGAGGCAATGAACTGTCAAATTCACCGACCCTCCAATTTTGAAAGATAGCACCTTGCAAAGTACCTATTTGGCCATCAATATACACCTTACACCAATTGGCCCAATAGTCGGATGTCTTTGCTTTCTCTTGCTTTAGCTCTAACTCCTTCTTTATTTCGGGTGGTATGGCTTCATTATCGTGGTAGGTAAGTATTATGAAATCAGAGTTAGTTTCTGTTACTACCTCTGTGTGTGCCCAGAACTCATTGTCGGGGTTGAAGTCAATCCATATTTCATTAGACCTTACCATTAAAGCATCAGCAATCTCGAATGAAATATGATTTGCTTCATTGATAAATAGGATGTCACGTTTGCCGCTTGCTTTGGCTTTGCCTTGCGTATCGAATGAAGTGAACTGAATAATTGAGCCGTTGCTGAACTTATATTCCATGGGGTTGGCCCTCCAATGGTCTTCAATCCACCTGTTAGTGTCATGCATTACATCTTGGAATATCCTCACAGCCCCATTCCGAACCGCAGGAATTGACTCGGCAACAACCGTTATCACTAAACGTGGTGTCTTAGCTGCTTTGTCAATAAGGATTGGCAAAATAGCGTATGTCTTACCAGCACTTGTCCCACCTTGTACTACCTTCTTACGATTGGTTAGTTTAAGAAGCTTATTGATTGAGGTTGTTCGTCTGAACATCTGGGAATAAAGGTTGCTCTTTTGATAACTCTATTTTTGTTTGGGTCGGTGCATAGCTGCCATCCATCTTGTTTAGTTCGGCAATGGCTTTAATACGGTCATTGTATTCAGGTGATAATGTTATAGTGGCAGGTCCATCTTTTGTCATTTGTTCTGTATTTATTACCAATTCGCCTCTTAATATCTTTGTTAAAGTCATCATTCTTTCACTTGAATTAGCTATGCTTCCTGCAATAATTGTGTCTTTTGCTTTTTCATTAGCCATTTCAACAATTTTCTTGTTTTGCTCTTGTAACTCAGAAATGTAAGATTGTATTTCTTTGCGTTTAAGCAGCCTTGAAGACGCTGAACGTATTGAACCATTGTTTTCTTTATTGAATGCAATAGAGTAAGCATTTGATGCATCTAAGCCATTTATGTATTGCTTACAGAACTCAATTTGTTTTGATGTTAACATTTTGTTTCAATTTGTTATCATGCAAATGTAAACAATTATTGGTTTTTGTTTAACTTGTTATCATATAGATGTAAATTATTAGCGAAATGATAATACCAACCTATTTCTAAATTGAGTTTAGTGGTAACCATCTCTTGTAATTTACTAAAACAGTATTGGTCATTACAGAATCCATACCACAAGTCATTAGAGCGCATTAAGACTGTCATGTTTAATTTGTTATTGGTTATATTAAAAACAATACTTAATGTGCATGGTGTATCGAAACTATGTTCTATGTGTTCTTTTCCATCATATATTGTTATAGCAGCTCTTCTTGAATTAGGATTAGTTGTTAATTCTTTAATAACGAAATCTAGTTGTCCATTTCTGTTCCATTGATAACCATAATTTGAATTCACTATGTTGTTGCCATTATGCATTTTGTCCCATATTTTGGCATGTTTTTTTATTTCTGACACATTTCTATTTTCAGATAAATACCAATCCCATTCTAATTCAGCATAAGAGTTTTTCCAGTTTCTGAATTCTGTATTTATCTTATTGTCAAGTGGATTATTGATATAAAAACCAATATTTTGAATAAACTTAGTGTTGTCTAATATTAATCCATGGTTTGATATTTCATTATAATAAAATTCAAACGCTTCTTGTGCATTACTAAATACCATTTTTTATGCCTAAATATCTAAAGTTGCAACAACCATTTATAATATTGTTTTTATAAATTTCTAAACCATCAAATATTGCTTGAGTTTTTATAAATGGAAGAAATCTATTAGACAGCGTGTGATTCGTATAGACATCAAGTCTATAAGTCTTATTTTCAGGAATAGATTTAAAATACACTCTTGTGAATTCTCCTCCATGTTTTGACATTCTTGGATTATCTATTTTTGTTAGTATAGCTTTCATATTATGAGTTTTTTACAAAAGTTCCATTTTCCATTTTACCTGTTCTTTTTGCTATGACAGAATACGCAGAATTGATACAGTCTTCAATTGTTACATTCTCCCATGCTGTTTTAGTTGCATTATCTTTGTATAATTTTGCTAAATGCGTGAGATTAGTCAATACAATTACAATATCACCTATAGCATCTATCATTTCATCTTCATCTTCTTTTAAAATGGCCCTAGATAATTCACCCACCTCTTCTGTTAACTTTATGAATTGGGTTTTTACGTCACCTTTTTCATAAATACCTCTTTCATTTGCCCACTCTCTAATCTGTTGGAATTCGTTTTTTAATTTCATTTTGCCTAATTATTATTTATTGTTATTTGTTAAATTTTTTCTTTTTACGCCTTTCATTATGATATTTGTTTTAAAAATTGTGTTAATTATTATAAAAAAGGATTTACTTTAACTATTCTTAAATGTTCCATATTATTTTTAAATAAAACATCATTAGCTTTTTTTATCAATACATCAAACGATAGTGGGCTATTAACATACATAGAATTAATATAATTATATCCACCTGAATAGTGACCAGTCTCATCTTCTGTTGTAAGTTTTAAACCATTGTTATTTAATAATTGAATAGCATCTAATATATTATCTAACGATTTGTTGGTTTGTTGTTGGTCAATTATTTCATAACGATTTTCGTTTGAAATAATACTCATTTCTTCTTTCAATGATTGTGTTTCTGATTTTAAAATTTGAACTAAAGTTGTCATATCTGTTTGTTTGTTGAGTGCTAATGTACACCAACTTTTGATATATGAAATACTTTAATCAAAAATAATTGTAATTTGTAATCATTACAAATAAAGAATTAGCTATTTACTAATTTTAGTTGTAATTGTTTACCAAAATTATTCTTGAATTGATAATAACTTTTGTGTTTTTCTACAATATCCCATCCATTTTCAAAATCTGAAAAACTATGGCTAGGTTGTATGTAATAATTCCATATTGGATTTTTTATGTATTTTAACCAAACACATAAAAGGTCCTCAAAATCTATTGGTTTCATATTATACCTTTCACATAGTTTTTCAAAGTCTGAGTATTTATAACTTTTCTTTAAAATCTTCATAGATGCCATAGATGTTGGTCCTAAATTACACTCGCTCCATTCATTTATTGTTAATAGACCTTTTATTTTAGTGTCTAAATTCACATAGTTTGCTATGTCACCAGCCATGAGTAAGTAATGGAAATTAAAAGCGTGCAAATTGTTTTCTTTGTTATAACTATTCATAACATTTACAATGTCTTTTATAGACATAGTTCCTTTTACGTTTTTAATTACATAATCAGCCCATGTTCTAAAATGTGTTTTTACTAAATTCTTTAATGGATATCTTGGCGGTTGATTAACACAACAACTAACAAAATTTGTATTGCTACTTAACATAAAGTCCATAAATTCTTCATACGATTCATAGTATTGAAATTTATCTAATATTGTGTTATTGTAACCATGGTTAAATTGATTTGATGTACCTGAACCAAATATCCTATGCGCATAAATTAAAAAAAGATAATCATAATGGTTCCAATTTGCATTAGCCTTAAATTTGTAAATATCCCACGTTAGTGATTTTTCTTGCATAAAGTAATCTTCTAATAAAAATATAAAACCTTCATACCTTCTATCTATGTTGTGAAATAAGAAAACATTATCGATGTATTTGTCTCCAGTATTAAACACTCTTTTCTTTGTATCTATAAATACTTTTTCTGTTTTCCTGCAAATTTCAATGTAGTAATCTAAGCATTCAAGAGCTTTCGTATTGTAATTTTCCATTTTAAAATAAATTTAGTTGCTTTTTAAAGTTTTTTAAATAATATGATGGTCTTAAATGAACTGATTGTTTTGGTTCCATTACATCAAATTTTAAATTGCCTTTTTCATCTAAAAATTCATCCGGCCAACTTAAATAATCCAATCCAGAGTTTCTAATTATTTCATTAGCTATTTCTCTTATTTGTTTCCTTTGGTCAATACTTCCATAAAATGGTTTGCCTTTATAAAGTCCACTTGCAGGAAGTTTTCTACTTTCATCTTCAATTGGTAATAATTCAACTAAAGTGCAATTGTACTTTTTAGCATATTCTACATACCTAGTAAATAATTCTTTGGTAGCATTAATTGGGTCTAACTGTCTACACAAATGGAAACGTATGTCAATATTTCCAAAGTAAAGTATAACATGACTATGCAAACTTAAATCCTTTTCTAACTTAAGAAAGCCAAATAAAGTCTTTCCATCATTTCTTGAAATACCATAATTTTCATTTGGCCAAACTGACAAAGAATGTGAATCACCAATTACCATGTTTTCCATAAATGGCAATTCAATTTTTTCTATTATAGTAAAATCATTGTATAAGTTAATTTTCCTTTTAATAGAAAAATCATTTAACTGGAAACCATCTAAAGTTTTAATGATGCCTTTGAATTGAGATAGTTTTTTTGCTCTTATTAAAACTTCAATTGTTATTCCACCAATGACATTGTAACTACCTTCTTTAAAATTAGGGCCATGATAAATTATCAATTGGTCATATTCTTCCCAATTATCTACATGACTTAATAAATTTGCATTAAACAATGAAGCTACTATCTTATTCATGCCAGCAGAATGTGAGTTCATTGATGTTGCTGGGTTGTTTAGTATTCCAACTATTCCTGTTTTCATTTTTTATTATTTTTATTGATTATATGATTATTAAGTGCACCTAAATATGCAACACAATCCAAATAGTTGTCTTCTTTGTAATTATAAGACGCTCTGGACAATTTTAATGCTATAAGACATACATATATGTCTTCTGCAGAAAATAACTTACTAGACATGGCAGAAGCTATTATTGCTGCTTTTTCCATTCCTTCTTCAAATGGTCCGTACATTCTTTCTTTTTCTTCTGTACGTTCATTGACTATTTCATTTGCTTTTTGAAGTATATTCATTTTTGAAGTATTTTATTTTTAAAAAATGGCTGTCTTTCCAGCCTGTCAACCCTGTACTAATAGGGTGAGATTTTTATCGCTATTTTATAAGATAGCGATAATGTGGCCTTTGTATTTCACCCTCTGCGATTATTGTGAATGCTCTTACTATTTTATCGCCATCTGTTAAAGTAGTATTGATATTAATACCAATGTGCGATGTAACAACATTTAGTTTTTCTTGGTTAAGACCTTTTTTTTCAATTCTAAATGCTAACTTTTCAATGCTAGTTTCATAGTGCATTTCTGCGTATTTCAATTCTTTAGCAATGTACTTTTCTAAACCCATAGTTAATAGGCTATGAATTTCATTTCTTAATTTTCTATATTCTTTCGAATTTGAAGTGTTATAAAAACCACTTGGGAAAGTTAGAAATTGCTGACTAGCTGGACCATGAGCATTAGCAACTCTTGGCTCTAAATTGAAATACTTACACCAATCAACTTCTTTCCATGTCTTCTTAACTTCAATAGAATTGTAGTAATTAATTGACCATTCTTTAGTTTTTAAAAGATATTGTTCTTTTAAAGATTGAGTTTCTGATTTTAAAATTTGAATTAAAGTTGTCATTTTGTATTTGTTTTTAAATTTGATAGTGCGAATGTACATATATTTTTGATATATGAAATACTTTATTCAAAAAAAATACTAATTTATAACCATTATAAATAAGGAATTATTAAACTTTAATTATTTCAAACCTTCTACCTCTTGACTCTAGTTGCATCTTTAACGAATTAATACACTTTTCAGGAGTATGGTTATAAACATCTGGAATATTTCTTGCCTCAAATACTGTTAACTTCCATTCTTTAGTTGATTGCTTTGTGATATGCACTGTATAAGGAATACCATCAATACTTATTTTGTGAGTTTCGTCAAAATTCATAGCCTTCCAAATCTAATATCATTAATCAATTGTTGCGTATTGATGTCTTGTTCTGGGTTGCCCCACTGTTTGTACATAACCTTAGTGCGCTTTCTTCGGCTCACCTCGATGATGTGCTTCATTCGCTCACCCTCGATGCGTATTAGTTGCTTTTGGCCATTCTCCATCATTGAAAGTACTACCTTACCCAAATGTATCATAGCTTTTTTTAGCTTTTCACGCACGATTTGTGTTGTAGATTGTGTTGGTGTCATTGAGCGGTCTAGCTTACCGCTAACGTAACTGATTGTCTTAGTTTTCATCTTATTTTGAATTTAATTTGTTAAGCATTTTTTCGCACCACTCGTATAAGTCGCGCATCTTTTCATCGTGAGCTTCAGTAAGCACAACTCGCTTCTCTTTGGTGGTTAGTCCTTTTTTTACCTCAATCGGTAGTCTTAAAGATGTCATTACCATTTTATCGGGGCTTGCCTTTCTGCCTGCCCCTTGTCTTTTTCCACCTCTCATTTCTTTTTTATTTTTCATTTATGAAATTTTTATAGCGTTATCAACAATTGATTTTAAATAATTTCTATTTATACCAGAACCGCCGCAATCAAAACATATCCCATTTGCATAATAGCTAAATGCAGGTATTATACCAACTCCATTACATTTACCGCAAGAGCAATCGCCTTTTGCAGCAAACAATTTAGGTGCAAAAAAATCTTTATCCTCACGAATAATAGTTAATAATTGAGCAACACGAGTTTGAATATCACTTATTGAAATAGATGTATTATCGTAGTACTCTGTATTGGTTGCATACTCCCAAGTTAAATCCATATGCTGGATGTGCTTAAATTTTGTTGTAAGGCTTTTTTGCATTAAATGACCATAGTATGTTTTACCATATAAAGTTACTTTGTATGCAGTAGGTCTTTTTTTGCCATCACTACACATCATCCAAAAACCTCTACCATTTTCTTTAGCATTATAAGCTTCAGCATCAACTAATGTTAACTTCATAATTCCGCTATTAAGTAATAAATTCATGTTCCTTACTGCTCTTTCTTTGTTAGTATTACTATTTTTGTAACCAGCTGCATTCAATAATTCAATTATTGTATTCATATCGTTTTTATTATTAATTAAGCTAAATGTTTTTTTAATTCATATTCTTTTGACCTACCAACTATCTTACCCAATTCAAACATAGTTGTTGGCGTGCTTGGTGATATTTCGCACAAATACATTTTTCCGTTCACATCTAATTCTTTGCTAACTATTGTTATATTGCTTGCTTTAGTTCTATGATTTGTTTCAATGATTTCGATGTCTTGTTCTGTAAGTGAAATTGTCATGATTTTAATTTGTTAGTTATTATTTCGAAGGCAAATATACACCGTATTTTGATATATGAAATACATGTATCAAAAATAATCCTAATTTATAATCATTATAAATAAGCTTTTACTTTTTGCTTATAAATCTCGATTAACTCTTTGATTTCTGGTATTGATAATTTTAAAGGTTCATTCCTTTTTTCTTGTAGCCTTTCAAATGCTTCATCCCCAATAACAATAGGTAGATTGCTCATGTATTCGTGAATATTGCCATGCTTATGTTGGTTGCAGTGTACACATTGCCCATGAACGTTGTTTTCATTGAATCTTAGGTTAGGATATGCACCAACTGAATAACAATGTCCTGCATCGAATTTTCTACCATTTAATGGTGTTTGACAGCTAATACACCTTTTGTTTTTATCCCTTTTACGGATGTAAGTATTAAATACCTTTTGCAATTTCTTCAACCAATCTGAATGCGTTTCTAGCTTCTCAAGTATATTTTTCTTTTTTATAGCATTACTAAGCCTAATTTCTTTTTCGTGCTTTCTGACGTAAGTTTTCGAGCGAATAACAGCCAATGAACATTCAATGCAGCATACCTTTTCTCCCCGCACAGGTTCAAATCTCTTTCGCTTTCCAAAATTTCCCTGGTTACATTCTTTATTTGCGCACAGCATCGGTTTCACGTATTAATATTTCAAACATCATTTTTTCTGATATAGCCATTTTAAATTCTGTCATTATAACTATTGACTTTTCAGAATATAATTCAAGTATTTTTTTTCGT
>Ga0315909_10001812_pt1 | contig 28238 bp, 60 predicted proteins | sample LakEriMetagenome_11_FD_203527 | JGI IMG/M metagenome (GOLD analysis project Ga0315909, IMG submission 203527) | Freshwater fungal communities from buoy surface, Lake Erie, Ohio, United States - Buoy 2 MA125 | ecosystem: Environmental > Aquatic > Freshwater > Lake | place: USA: Lake Erie, Ohio... | reverse complement strand
TGTAGTGGTCATGATAACCACTGCCAATATCCAAGTCACCTTGTACAAAGAAGCGCAAGATCTTTGTTAGAAACTCCTGCTCATGATTGCTCAGTTTCTTGTAGTCTTTAACATCCTCAGACATAGGCACTTCTGTATGAAGCCAATGGCTCTGCTCATGCTGCAACCAAGCATCATAAGCCCAAGGATATTTGAAAGGTTTGAATGTTGTACGCTCTTGCGTAATGTCTGTCTTAGTCTTTACCATATCAACCTTCACATGCTAAACAAGTTTCACCTTCTGCCACCTGCTTCAAATCAATATCGTCTTCAATCTTCTGACGCTTGATCTGAGCACCCACCTTATCTGCCTTACGCACCTTCTCTGAACGAAGATAGTATAAGCTTTTCAGTCCACTCTTCCAAGCAAGGAAGTGGATGGCATGTAGATATTTAATGGATACATTGGCATGGAAGAACAAGTTAATGCTCTGACCTTGGTCAATGTATTTCTGTCTGTCTGCTGCAAGCTCAACCAACCAACGCTGATCAATCTCCATAGCAGTCTTAAACACTTCCTTCAATTGATCAGAGATGTCTAGGTGCTGTACAGATCCTTCGTTGCTGATGATGGATGCCCATGTGTCATCATCGTCCATACCCAGTGCAGCAAGTTGTGCCTTCAAGAACCTATTCTTGTATACGAATGCTCCGCTTAGCGTGTCTTGTCTAAATACATTGGCTCTGTATGGCTCGACTGAAGGGCTAGTATTACCCATGATAAGGCTGCTACTAGCGTTAGGGGCAATAGCAGTATGATGACTAAACCTTCTACTAATATTGCCGTGACCAGCATCGATACAACTACCACGCTGCTGAACCAAGACAGCGTCAGCAAGTAGACACGAAGAATGAATGTGCTTAAAGATTTCATTGTTATAACTCTTAGCCATCACACCATCGATGGCTACACCTTTCTTTTGTAATAAGGCATGAAAGCCTAGAGTACCAACACCAATGCTACGCTCCATCATTGCACTGTACTTAGCTCTTGCAATTGTTGATGGTGCTTTGTCAATGAAATATTGCAAGACATTGTCTAGCATTTCCATAACATCCAAAATGAATTGCTTGTCATTCTTCCAGTCATCATAGTATTCTAAGTTGAGTGAAGACAAGCAACACACTGCTGTTCGTTTATCGTTAGTTGGTAGAAATATTTCTGTACACAGATTGCTACCATTAATCTTCAAACCCTTATCACTCAACCACTTAGGCATAGCCTTGTTAGCTGTGTCAATGAACACCAAGTATGGCTCACCTGTCTGCATGCGAAGGTCTAGGATTTTCTGCCATAGATATTTAGCAGACACTGTCTCCACCACCTCACCATTGGCAGGGTTCTTAAGTTGGAAGCTATCATCAAAGTCAGGATCTTTCATGGCCTTCTCAATGATGGTCATGAATTCATCAGTGATGTTGATGCCGTGATGTAGGTTTAGTGTGCGTACATTCTGATCACCAGTGGGCTTACGCATCTCTAAGAACTGGATGATGTCAGGGTGGTGAATGTCTAGGTAGGCAGCATAGCTACCCCGTCTTGTACGGCCTTGGCGGTAGGCCAAGGAACTGGCATCATAGATTTTGAGGTGGGGCATAACACCAGTAGACTTATCGTCACCATTGCGGATACCAACATGAACCCCAACACCACCACCATACATGGATAGCCAGTTAGTTTCTGATAGGTTATCGACCAAGCCTTCTGCACTATCATCCATGTAATTAAGGAAACAGCTAATAGGGAGGCCACGCTTAGAGCGACCAAAAGATAGGATAGGTGTAGAGTAGCTAAGCCAATGCTTGCTGCTGTAGTCATATAGTCTTTGAGCGTGTTCTTGATTTGAAGCAAACGATTCTGAAACATATGCAAATCTTTCTTGAGGACTAACTTCTTCATCCTTCATATAACTTTCTCTCAATCTCTGGATGCCTAGTTCATCGAACAAATTATCCCGAGACAGGTCAATACTGACCTTAAACTTTGCCATAAAAATACTCCTGCTGTGGTGGAAAAAATGGGAGCCGAAGCTCCCGAAAGGAAAGGTAGTTATACCTCAGTTGACTTCTACTTGCCAGTTACAAATAGAGATGGAAATAAGTTTGTTAGCACTACCTTACATTGGTCTGCTACATCACGATGTTCTTTCTGTGTTGCTTTGTCGCAACGAATATCAACGTAGTGCATCCAGCTTCTCAGTGTACCATTCATGTACATTCTACTGGTGGTTAGTCCTTCGGGTAACACCTTTCGTGCTACCTCCTTGGCTATGCCCATGCCCAATGCAGCCTCATAGGACCGCTTTGCAGCCACTAAAACATCTGTCTGTAGCTCATCCCATACCGCCATTAATTCTCGGTCCTGAACGGCTATAGAGTTCTGTCTGTTCTTGTTATCCTGTAGCCTCACTTCACTGGTTTCATAGCGTGAGGAAATGGCATAGCGTTGTGAGAATTCTTGGAAGCTAAAGCTACGATGTCGCAATATCTGTCGTGCAATGTCACGGGTTGTCGTAATTTCCATGCAGACATTCACCATCTCAAATGGACTCCAGTGTTTGTTGTCCATCAAATACTTCAGCAGCTTAGGTGCTGTGTCAGGGTTGTCCTGATTCTCTGGGTTGCTCACCCTCGCCATGTACGCTATCAGGTGTTCCGCATTTGGTGTAGCCCAGATCAGTGTTACTGACATATTTCTTTCCTTCTTGAATGCCATTCTTGATGGCTGTCATTATACCTAAGCTCAGTAGGATGTCACGCTCTTCCATTGTTAAATCAAATGTATAGGTGGCACTACCATCGTCATGTTCTTTTAGTAACAGTACATTCATTTCTTTTTCCTTTCTAGCTTCTCTAGTTCTGTCTTCACTTTATGACAGGGCTTGCACATCACTTGTAGGTTTTCTATCTCACAGAAGATACGATCAATGAACAAGTCCCAACTAACAAAGCCTTCTGTTGGAGATACTACAGGTAGTATGTGATCTACCTGTACATCAGTAGCAACAAAGTGCTTCTTACATTTGGCACATTTGTAATGCATTGCCAGCTTGCCAGTCTTCTTGTTAGTCTTCCTACCAACGAAGGCTTCTTTAAGAGCCTTGAACTTAGGAGGCCAACGCCTAGATGCAGCTCGTAATGCAGAGGTGACAAAGCTTCTGAACCTAGCGTCAGTCCACTCACCACCATTTCTTTTCTTATCTACCAATTGGTGTATCTACTAGATGCGACATGTCAGCAGCATCGTAATGCACAAATAGATCTCTGGCTATTGCCAGTGCTTCATCAATATCTAGAGCAACAAACTCAGAAAGATACTTATCGTATTCTCCCTCAGCTACATGCTCAACAACAAAGCCATTACTGGCTTCTCTAATGGTTACTGAATTAACTTTCATTCTAGTCCTTCGATATCAACGAAACTAAAGATGACATCTTGTGCATCCATTCGTTCCAACGAAGCAGTTAAGTTTTCAGTGATGGCTTCACTCAGCACTTCCTCATTCAAGTAAACATTGGGTAGGTCTTGTGGTTTAAATAATACCTTCAGATGGATGTCAACAGATATCATAATCGTTCCAGTCTTTCTTCTACCAACCTAGCATAACCAATGATGTCATGCCATGAGTCATGATACCAAGGATCACCATTCACAATGCGAGAGATTTTGTTACAGATGAGATCAAGGCTTTCCTTCATATCATCATCCATCTCTTTCCACTCAGCACCAGATCTAACAACTTCTTTCAAAGCTTGTGAAACCCTAGAGACATCTTCTTTGTAGTTGCCGTACCTAACACCACGTTGTATTAATGTGTCATCTACATTCATTGGATGCCTCCAACTGTCTTGGTGTCAATGGTGAAGTTGCCATCACCAAAGCTGTCATGGTCTGCGTTATAAAAGAAGTCACCAACATCAGCAAACATCTTACCGCAATACTCAACAAGCTTGTTAGCAAGTTGTTCATCTTCTTCCATATACTGTACAGTTGCTGCCAATATAGTAGCCATACCAATTAAATTATTTATGTCATCTTCACTGATAGTGAGTGGTCCAAAGCCACTGACTAACACCTGAAAGTGTTTTTGATATACACCATCTACGATAGTAGGACGAAGTATTAGTGCAATGTCGTTTGGCTTTAAGCTTGTGGAGGAGTCCATATTTGTCCTTCGTATCTGCGTAGAAAAAGAAGCTGAGCATTCTCTAACACTCTCTCAGCATCACCCTCGTAAGCTTCCAACACTTTGTTGTATAGCTCAAGTTCATCTGTTGTGTCCCCAATTATCTTGGCTGCTTTCACTGGACCAACACGGAACAATCCTTTGATGTTATCAGCAGCATCACCTGTCAGCATCTGCGTATACAACTTAACTAAACCTTCCTCTGGTTTAATGTAGTAGCCTAGATGTTTTACAAAGTTGTAATGCCATCCAACAATCTGATCTAAGTCTTTGTCTAAAGACACAATGACACAATTGTCACCAAGCTTTGTAGCTTCAATGGCAATGGTGTCATCAGCTTCTTCACCTTCAGATATAGAAGCACCCCATTCCTTTACTAGATAGTCTCTAAGGAAAGCTAGATGCTTTGGCTTAGGCTTGTCCACTCTGTTCCCTTTGTAAGGTACAGTGGTGGCTATCTTGTATCGGAAGTTGTTCTTACCTGTTAGGTGCATGCTCCAACTATCCACGAAGCAATCAGGATAGATGTTATCAACACCACACATGAGGACATCAACAATTAAACGATCCAGTGTTCGCTGTGCCGTTGCTTCGTCTTCGTCCTCACATGCGGATGCTGCCCGATAAGCGAATATATCGCTATCGAATAGTGCTTTCATTACTGCACTACTTGTTCTTCAGCAGCTTTACCTGCCTCGAAAGCTTTCAACTGCTCTGTCCCTTGCTCTTTAATAACAGCAATGGTATCTGTAACAGCCTCAAAGGGAAGCTTAGATAGCGCAGCCAATACCAAATTCAATTGGTCAAGGGTTAATGTAATATTAAAGTTCATAATACATCCTCATCGTCTGCGCTAATACCTGCTGCTCCTGCATACTCAACCAAGTCAGTGACAACCAGCTTCTTCAACGAAGGGCTAACACCTTTCTTGTTCTTGTATGTCCAAGAGTATGAAGACACAAGAGCCTTACCCTTGCTACCATTACCGATAGCCTCGGTAATTTCATCATTGTCTGTATCAAAGACACGGATAGGCTTCTCTGATTTACATGTGATGTAACGACCCATGTCAGCCTTCTTATCTTCACCAGTTTGAACACTGATGCCCATCTCTTCCAGTGCTTCAACAGCAGCATCAGACAGGTTGCATAAGTTCAACTGGAACTTACCGGACATGTCATTCACTTTGTTGTGCTGACACCAGAACAAATCAGCCTTAAGCTTAATCGCTTTCTTTTCTTCACTCATAATATTCTCCAATATAAAAACGGTCTGAACGGCAGACCCACAACCGTCATGGTTAAACTTTGTTTTCGTCTAACCGATGATCACCACACCAGTCAGTCATGTAGACCACTGGATAACCACCCATTGTAGGAGCATGCCTACGACAGCGTCCAATCTCACTAGCTTCTCCGAGTAGTTGGGTTGTTTTAGGAACAAACCAAATACAAGTCCTGCATCTCATACCACTTGAGCGATGAACCCAAGGGTCTGCCCCTGAAATTGCGCCTTGACGAGCAACCTCTGGGCGAATGCCAAGATTTTGTTGGGCTTCGTTTAGTGAGTTTACAATCATTTTGTTTCCTCAAAAAGTTGTTGTGCAAGTAAGTATCCCTCAAGAGGCCATGCTTTATTAATGGCATCTTCATAAGCATACTTATCACCTAACGCTTTGTTATATTTTGTCTTATCAACACAAGCACTTGTGCCTAAGATTACATAACCATTCTCCATAAACAATTGGCAGATGGTTGTTGTTGTGTCTGGTAACACAGAAAAAACTACCTGCTTAATTTTGTTTTCAATGTCTGTAATACTTACGCTAGTGCGTACCTTCTCTTCCTGAATATCCATAGTGTTCTCCTTAGTGACACTCACGCCAATTGTTACCAACCTTACCCTCTGCATCCACCGGACACCGGAAAGCTAAAGCTTCACCTGCCTTGGCTGCTGCTTGCTCGATGAGCCTAGCTGCTTCCTCTGCCTGATCTTCTCTCACTTCCCACTGTGTTTCGTCATGAACAAACGCTAACAGTTTAGCATTTATTCCCTTCTCTTGCAACAGCTTTGTTGATTCAACAAGCCATTGTTTAGCAATGATAGCACCTGCACTTTGCAGCAATGTGTTCAATGCTGCATGCTCTGATCTAACCCACACCCTGCGTCCATCTAAAGCAGGGAGATGCCCTTTAGCCATCAGCCTAGATATCTTCTTCTTCAGGGCAGAAAGGCCGGGAGTATTATTGATAAAGCTATCAATAAGTTTCTTACCTTTGCTGCTGTTACCACCTACGATGCTACCCGCCTTGGCTGCACCTGCACCATACAACACACCATAGGTTAGAGTCTTGGTAACATTCCTAGCCTTCTTGTGCTCAGGGTTGTTATCATCCTTGACAGTGCCTCGTTCCACCAAGCCAAAGCTCTGTGCATTGAACCAGTGGATGTCACCCTTAAGCAACTCAGTGATCCACTCTTGGTCATTGAGGTAGTGACCTAAGCAGCGTAGCTCAATGCCTGACAGGTCAACACCCACCTGCTTATATCCCTTAGGCACTGTCCATACTTCTCTACACTCAGCACCATATGGACCACCCACAGCAGGGATCTGCGCCATGTTAGGACTACTGTGTGTCGCCCTTCCTGTAACTGCGCCATTGGTTGTCACTCTACCATGCACCCTACCATCATCAGCTACCAGTTCAAGCCAACTACTTATCTGAGATACACGCTTTTGAATCATTAAGTATTCAGCTACAAGCTTAGCTTCAGGTAGGTCAATGGTTTCTAGGACAGCTTCGTCAACAATGACATTGCCTTTGTCTGTGTGTTTCTTAAATACAACACCAAGCCCTGCCAATCGCTCAGCAATCTGCTGCCTACTTCCGGGATTGAAGATGGTTACTTTGTCCTTGAGCTGCTTGCCTGTCTTCTCAGAGACACGTTGCTCAACGATAGGGAGAAACACCTTCTGCATCTCCTCTTCAATGTCAGACATGCGTCCACTAAGTATGGCATGCAACGCCATAGCCTTAGGCATATCAAGCATGAAGCCATTGTCTTCCATGCCACGACATATGATGGCAACCTCATGCTCAAGCTGAATGCTTTGTAGGGAAAACCCTTCTCTCGTCATGGTTGTTGTCAGAAAGTTGTACAGTTTTTCTAAAAGTTGAACATCTTGTTCACAATAAGTAGCCATCTCTTGTGTCCATCCACTGTCGAAGTCAGTGAATCCAATCTTGTGGCTGCCTAAGCGGTAGCCCCATGCCTCTAGGCTATGAGGAGTAGGGGCTTTGCCTTCCTTAGGAAGCACCACCTCAATGTCCGGCTTATACAAGCGTGACATTACTAGGGTATCCACTAGGCTGTTGTCAGAAATGCCAACACCCCATACCTTCTTCAGGATGGGAGCGTCAAAGCCAATGATGTTGTGGCCCACCACTTGCTCACCCTCTAAATAACTTTGCAAACTGTCGGCTTCCCGCCAGTGCCTCACCTCACCAGTGGTGTTGTGCTTGGTTACACACAACCATATGGTGTCATGTTTCAGGTTTGTCTCTATGTCTAAGAAGATCATCGTCCTTGTCCTTATCATTTTGTCGGAGATTGTTAACATCTACCGACTGTTTGTAATCTTCTAATGAATCTTTACCAAAGATGGCATTCCATCTTGATGCCCATTCCTCATCAGCTATTGACTTGGGACGCTGAGTGTGTCCCTTTCCTCCGTCACTCGTCATGATATTGCCACACCACTACAGGTGTGTCCTTTCCTATGTAAGCACCTTCAATATTAAAGTTGATGTAGTCGATAGCTTCTTCAGAATCCATACCATCTCTGATCATTAGTTGCTCAACCATCTTCTCACAATCGTAGACCAATACATCAACACGTTCCTTACCAATCCAAAGACTGGATGTGCCTATGATGGCACTGTCAAACCCATCCCACTTCTTCATAACATTGTTCCTTCCATAGCTGAATCAATCTCAAACATTCTGCCAGTGTCTTTGTTATAAAGCAAGCTGCAAGCAGGACCAGTCTGTCCACTGTAGCGGTTCTTCAGCACCCTCACCTTGGTGGTGTTACGCTCAATAGGATCATCATGCTGACCATTCCTCTCCAGTGATATCACCATGTCACTTAGCTGTGCAATGGCAGCACTGCCTCGTAGCTGAGCTAGGCTAGTGGTTGCACCTTCCTCATGTCCCTTGTCTGAGGGACGCTTGAGGTGGCTAACAATGATGAGAGCTATGTTAGTTTCCTGCACAAGCATGCGAAGCTTGGTCATTATTTCATCAATGGCCTTACGCTCATCGCCATTGTCCTGACTGGATACGATGATGCTTAGGTGATCTAAGAACACATACTTACAGCCTAGTCCCTTAGCCATATACTTGACACGATTGACAATGTTCTCAATAGCTGTACTTCCAAAGTGATCGAAGAAGAACAAACGCCCAGTGCCTAGTGTCTTCTCGAATGCGTCCTTGCGTACAGCATCAGACACCACAGATGTAGGCAAGTGTAGTGGTGCATCAGCAGCAAGGCTCATCATGGACAGGCTAGTCTTACGCACACTCTCTTCAAGAAACATCAAGCCAATGTTGTCACTGCTATTCTGTAACAAGTGCCAAACAATTTCCCTTAGGGTTTGACTCTTACCTAGTCCACTACCTGCTGTGAATGTGACTAGCTCACCTGCTCTAATGCCATAGGTAATTTCATTCAGCCCCTTCCAAGGGTAGAAACAATCTGCTGCTTCCATTGGTGTAGACACCAACTCCCACAGGCTAGACCCACACACAATGCCATCAGGCACGAAGGGTTCAGCAGCCCACCATCTAGAAACAAAGGCAGCTTCCTTGCTATCAGCAAGCCACTCGCATGCATCTTTATATTCAGGGTCTGGTTTAAATATCTTGCACTTGCTGCCAAACAATTCAGCAACTTCCTTTGCTGCCTTCTGCCCTGCCTCATCACCATCAAAGCACAGCACAATGTTTTCAAAGCTGTTGATGTATTCGTAGTTTGCTTTAGCGTCCTTCAATGCACTACCTGCACCCGTGCGTATAGACACCACAGGATATTTACTACCTGTCAATTGGTATGCAGCCAGTGCATCAAACTCACCTTCAGTGATGGTGAGGTACTTGCCATTGGAGGGGTACAGGTTCTGTCCAAACAACGTACCCTTGCTCCACCCACCCACTGTCGTAAACTTCTTATCCTTCACCTCTCTACGCTTAGCTGCTACCAGTTGGGAGTTGCTATCGTAATAGGGGAAGTAGTAATGGCCTTCGCTACGGACTACACCATAGCGTTCCATTGTTGCTTTGTTAATGCGTCTGTCTGACACACTAACACTGTGTCCTTCGTTGTAGCTTTTAATAAAGCCACTCGTATCTTTTGTATCACCATCTACATCAATCACTTCAAGTCTTTCGTTGTTCGTTGAGGGAATGTATGTGTTACATACAAAGCATTTGGTGGACATGTCTTCGTTGATGGACAAGCCATCACTACTGCCACATGTCTCACAGGGTAGGTGGGTTTTTAAGAATGTCATAGCCCTTGTAAATTACTTTGTTGGTCTTAAGTACAGTGTCATACCCTTGAAAAAGCTTAGTCATTCTAGCATCGTGTAAGCTGTGTAGTCCAATTAATAAATTGGATATCTCATCTTCATCAGGCTTCTTCACTCTGTCCATTAACACCCACAACACAGAGTCAATGTCTTCTCTTGTCATCCATGCTGCCATGATGAGGTCTTCTAGTTCATGTAGTTTCATTTTGTTTCTTAAGTTTGTTTTCAACTAAACTGATAAGCCAATGCTTATCACTTCCAGCTATAAAAGCCATCTTATTCTTTTCTTCATCCGTCAGCCCAACCCATGTGCGCTGTGGTGGATGAAGTAACGGCTCGTTTGTAATGTGCTTACGTCCATTAGCATCTGTGATTATTCGTTCAGTCATGTGTTGCGCTCCTTGAATTTGACAATCTTTTCAATTTCAACAGTAGTTATTAACTTTTCTTCTGTCTGTGGTGGGGTGGTGTAGAGAGGCACACCCGCAGACCCATCAGTTACTTCACGCCAAATGCCATCCGTGAACTTGGCAAACTTACCCACAGGCTCTTGCTCTGGCTGAATCTCTTGCCCAAGTCTCTGCACTTCACGCATAGCATGTTCACGCAAGGCAGCTTCCCATGCTGCCCATGCCCAGTATTTAGGACTACCTCTTCTAAATGGACTACTAAGAATGATGTCACTATCCCACCATTCATTAAAGTCTTTCATGTCAACAACTTCGTGTGTCACTTTGCAGCCTCCATATACAGACCAACATTACCCAGTGCATAACCAACAAAGGCTATGCCTAGCCCAGTGCTTCCCTTGAGTAGCAAATCTATTGCCACCACTGTGTACACCACACCCACTACAGCGATAAGCCATGCACTCATTTGATCACCTTGAATTCTTGAAGCACTCTCATAGCTGCTTTAATAAGTTCAGTGTCTTGAGATGGTTCAGGCAAACTACTTTCCCACCGAAGTAAAAACTCCAGTTCTTGTGCAACCACAGCTTCAATTTCTTCTCTGTTTAATTCAGTCATATCAGTCCCATAGTCCTCTGTAATATTTACCAAACAACATGAAAGCTTTCTTCATCCTAGCTTCATGCACCTCCAAACCTGCATAGTCCACCTTAATCTTACCAATCTGCTCTTCCAGTCCTGCCTTCTTATCCACAGCAGTGTGGTCATAAAACTTATCAGTTGAATTTTCATCTACCATTTGTTCAAATGCCCAGATCATTTCATCCATCACCCAGTCCCACCGCTTGAAGTGATTGTCATCAATGTCCCACTTTGTTTCCTTAGGTAAACAAGAGGTGCTTTGCAAAGCCTTGGGTACATCTCCATCATCCACACAAGGGCTACCATGCTGTGTTGCCTTAAGCTGCTTGAGCATAGGTAAGATGATGAGGGATAGTGTGTGATCCATAGCCCATGTGTCATACCTGTCAAGCTTCACAATGACAGTGCGCTTCTTCTTGGTGTGCATCCATTGCAACACATCACCCACCCATGTTTCACTGAGCCACTCGCCCCACTTGTGTGCCTTGTCCTTACTAACACCTACCTTGGTTGTTAGTTCAGCAAGCTGATATGGTCCAAGCCAATTGGGATAGTTTCCTATATACACTTTCATACTAGTCCTCGCATTTCCTGTGTCACTGTTGCACTACGCAAAGTGTTCTTGATGTATGGTGTTAGGCTCTGCGGGGTAGCATGACCTGACACTGACATGATGTTGGTGATGGGTACACCCACCTCAATCATCTCTGTGATGGCTGTCCTTCTTAAGTCCTGTAACACTAAGTCACTAGGCAAAGAAGCATCAGCCAAGATTTGCTTAGCCACTCTAGACAGATTGAATAAACTATAAGGTAGCAAGCCACCCTTCCTATCAGGCACATTAGATGGAGCAATGTATTGCTGCCAACCAAACTCAGCATGCTGCTGCCTTAACATAGTTAGAAGACCAGTGCTTGTTGGGATAGTCACCCTAGACCTACGCTTGCTTTGTTCCAAGTGCAACACACCCTTCTCTAGGTCTACCTGTTCCCACTTAAGCTTACGCATATCACCCATACGCTGTCCATATTCGTATGCCATCTGCACAATGAGTCCTACATTACGCCACTTGAATGTGCTGTAAGCAGTGTTCATGAATGCTCTAACATCTTCCCTACTCCATACAGTTCTGCGAGGTTTGTCTGCTCTTCGTAGCACCTTGCTGAATGGATTGTGGGTGATGTAGCCATGACGAATAGCGAAGTTGAATAGCAATCGATACACTGCCAAGGTGTGGTTAGCTAAGCTAACACTGTGCTCAGCATGTGTTTCATATATCTTCTGACAATGCGGTGTCACTAAGCTACCTAGCTTGCATTGATACAGAGCAACACCATTGGCCTTGCTATCCTTCCACCCCTGCAGGTAATACATGTAGTCACGTTGAGCTTTGATGCTCAGCTTGGTGAAGGTGATGTTATTCTTGTAAGCTTTGATAAGCTCATGCACCCTTGTATCTTCAGAGATATCTTTAAGATATCTAAGTTCCTTACGCCAGTTGTCTAGCATGGCATTAAGTTCTTCAGCCAAGGCAAAGGCTTTGTATTTGTCAGTGCCAAGCACACACCTAGCCACCACCCCTGCATCCACTGCATCCTGTGGTGGGTTGTAGCGGTACTTAGTAACACCCTCAGCAGCCTGTGCCAAGGTGACATAGCGAGGGAGAGTCATGCTTGTTCCCTTGCCTTCATCATTTGTTCAGCAAACCAATAAGCTTTGCTTGCCACTTCAGCATGTGGAATGCTCCATGCACTGGTCATCAACACAGCCATAGCCTTAGCTGCAAAGTAGTCACGCAAGGTCATGCCATCACTACCTAGTCCTGTATAGGGGAATGCTTGTTGCGGTTCAATGTCTTTATCATTCATCTTGTTTCCTTTTCTTAGGCAGTGCTGCCCAGTGTGTCCAGAAGTTGTCTTGATTGTTGCCGTAGTATTCGCCATACACAGCCACTCCATACTTGCTTAGCAGTTGCACCTTCCTACTGCGAGGACAGCTCTCAATGTCTTCCCAAAAGCATTCAGTGTTAACACACACAGTGTTGTCTTTGTTATCTTCAACTGCCATTTACATTTACTCCTTTATGTTTAGCATATGGTGCTAATACTTTATTGCGATAGTCAATGCCTGAGAAATTCGCATACTCCACCAATGATCTACTGTTGCCTAGTCCATACACACCAAGGCTTTTACCTCGGTGAAGTAGGTCTGTCATACGCTCTTTAGATTTGTTATCTAAGTCCCACCATCTCTGGTTTCTTTTCTCATCTGCATCAGGTGACCAGTGCACTTCCCTGTGTGATGTTTCAACATCACCTGTGTTGTACAAATGATAGACAGGTACATCAGTGGTGTGATAGATGTCCCATCCATGAGTGTATGCTCTCACTGAAAGCGTCTGCTCCTCACCCTCAAAGTAAAGATGAGGATCATATGGAACTTCGTATACAAATTTACCTAAGGTAAAGATGAACCCTGCTGCCAAGTGATATCCCTTGATGGGAGTGTCACTGTCCCTGCTGATAGCAGTGAAGGTGAGGATGGTGTCTTCATTCCTGAAGTCGCAATCATCATTGACAAAGTTGAATAACACTTGGTCTGTAGATTTCTCAAGCACAGGCACACCATCCACCATCTTGAATGGGTGAGGGTAGTTTGATATAACAAACTTAGGTGACATCTTTGAACACACCGAAGCTGCTTCAATTAACACAGTGTCCCATCCCTGCTCAAACACTGTGTGTGAATCAACCTGCAAGAACCATGTCTCTCCTGAGTACAGAGACATAGCCAATGCCCTTGCCCAACATGCACCTCTAGAATCTTGTACATCAATACCAACATAGCGAACCTGTGACTTGATGTCTTCGTAATTGAAACGATTCTCTACAAAGTTTTGCTCCACTATTCCAAAGAATAAATTGCTAGGGGTAGTGGCTTTCGCCAGTGCATCCCTAACAGTTTGTTCTAAGAGCTTGTCGCAATAAGAAGCTATGCTTATGAAGATGGTCATTCGTCCTCACCCCCCAGTGCATAGAGCCTCTCTGCCATGTCAATGAGTTCATCCTTCTTCATCAGCTTGTCAAGCCATCGTGTAGGAATACCCTTGAGTCCATACTTACGTCCTGCTAACATACCAGTGACAGCACCTACAGTGTCAGCATCATAGCCCTTGTTCACTGCCATCACCAAAGCTTTCTCAAAGCTTGATGTTTCTCTCACACATTCCCATGCCATGTTGTATGTATACATGATGGTTCCTGATGCATACACATCACGGAAGTGTTTGAGATAGTCGAAGTTGTCTTCTGCTTTGCCTGACATAAGCTCAGCAACAAACCCTGCAATGTAATGCACAGTGTCTGCATTACCATGTGTCATCAATGACACAGCCACACTCTGTGCCACAGCACTAGGCATGCAGTTGTGATTGGCTAACACAATGGGAGCAACCCTCATGATAGATCCATTACCACTGGAGCTATAGCTACAGCTACCTGCATAGGGATGTGTTGGTGTGATGCGGTCAATGGCTTCACTGCATGTCCTACCAATGTCAAAGACATAGTTGCGAGTACCGAAGTGTCCTGTCTTCTTCCACATGCGGAAGTTCATGGCAATGTTCTCAGGATCAAAGCGTTTGCTGCCTATGTATGCATCAGCAATTGCTACAGCCATAGCACCATCGTCTGTCCACTCACCCTCGGCAGTGTTATGCACACCACCACCCCCCATCTGTGTCAATGTCTTCGTCATCTCATGTGGCCTGATGAATTCCAATGGAGCACCCAGTGCATCTCCAATGAACAGACCCATGAACATACCAATTGCTTTGTCTTGATGCATCAGATATCCGTATCCTTAAAAGAAATTTCAAAATCAATACTGCTACCCATATCATGCAAATCCCCACGAATAGTGGAGCAAATCTTTTCAATGGTTTCTAAGGGGCATAGGCAGGTCATGTTAATGACAACCGATTCACCCCCATCCATAGTGCCTACTATCTTCACATCACTAACTAACATACATGTTCCTTTGTGTAGGTGGGGTACTCGCTGCATCCACTGGTACTGCACCTCATGAACTAAATCACTTGGCTGAGTGTTATCCAATGGCATCCGCTCTCCCCCTTATCAATTAAGCGAAGGCAATGTCTTCGGCAATGTCCCACAACTCTGAGTTGATGCGGATGTTCTCTCTAACACTGCTAACAGGGCGAGCCTTACGAATCACACCATTGGGGTGCTTGTCAGACAGACTCTTAACGAAAGCGTTGCCACGGATAACACCTTCCTGAATGCGGTTGAACACAGTGAATGCATCCATGTAGTTGTCTTGATAGCGGGAAACTTTCAACACATCAGCAATGGTTTGAGGGGTAGCATACACACCATTGGTTTGCTCTTCGAGCATGTCCCATCGTGTCTCAATACCACGCTTAGCCATGATCACTGACTGATGTGGGTCAAGTGTCACACCACGCAGTCTCTCAAGACGCTCCATCATGGTGGGCAATGTAGCCACAGTGTTACGAAGCATCTCTTCAAAGCCACTCAGTGCCTTGCTGTGATAGATGCGAGACTGGAAACCATCACCTGCAATGAGGCCATTGTCACAGATGAAGCGGAAGCAACCTGCAAACAATCTCACTGAGCCAGTACCATCGTGAGAGTTGTACAAAATAATCTCAGGACGAATGTCAGCAGTGCCGAAGTCAATGTCCCACTGCTTAGCAAAGGCTACCATGTGGCCTGAGTGAGCAGGGTTGTTCTTACGGCTACGCTTTTGTGCTGCTTGCACTGGTGCATATCCATAGTCTTGCATCACTGTGATGATGTCGCTTGTGTTCAATGACACATAACGATCTGTAAGGCGGTCAGCCTTGGTTGTGCTGAAAGCAGCAGGGGCAAGTTGTTGGATACGCTCTGTAGAGAGAGCAGAATTGTTAACATTGCGAGAGAAGATTACATGTTTAGCCATGATGTTTCCTTAAGAAAAGTGAATGAGTGTCAGCAACTGACGCTTAATTATAACCACAAAATTAGGGGCAGTGTAAATACCCCTACAGTTTACTCGGGCTTTCTAGCCAAAGGTATTACATCCATCCAAGCCACTAGATGAATAGTGTCTCCGAACATATCTAGGCAGTAGCTATACATGCCATCGATGTGATCGAAGTAGTAGACAGCCTCAGTGCGAGGGCATTGTACATAGCTCTTAGGCTTCACTGAGTACAGTGGTTGCACTGGTTGCTTGTCGAAGTCCCTGATGTCCACTTCGCTTAACATAATTTTCCTCCTGTAATAGGTGTAGTCGTTTCATCTCAGTGCCTTTGGCATAGCCCTTGATGTAATGGATGCTCATCCACTGGTAGCTGATGCCTAAGCTTCGCAAGCCATGAACAAAGCCTAGCTGATAGCTAAGGTCTACATCCATATAGCCACCATTGCTATGCACCAACATACAAAGAACCAAGTATACAGTTCTGTGTCACTCATGTACAGCATCCTTCCGTTGTACATGCTTAGCTAACAACCACTTGTCACCGAGGTAACGAATGCTACGCACCCACTGCCGTTGATTGTGCCTATTGATCCGCTTCTCTACACCCTCAGTGTTAAACAGAGTGCGAACATGTCTTAACATCTTTGTATTCATATTAGTCCTTAATAAAACGAAAGTTTCCAGAGTCTATCTGTTCTTTGTTGGCAAAGAACACCCCATCAAGGAAGCGTTCCAGTGCCAATGAAGCATCCTTCAGTGTGTGATAACGCCTTGGTTTAAATTCACCACTGTCTGACACATCAAACTCTAAGCAGTACCACTTGTTACGCAGTCTGGTTTGTATCTTGTACATATGCATACCTTTCATAAGACTTAACCTTGCTATCACCATCAGTGTGTTTGTATACAAACTTAACTGAGACATTGTCGGAGTGCAATCGTTGCAATAGCAATGACAAGTCACAGTCTTCTTCGAGATACACATTGTCCTTGTACTGGTAGCTGTAGCTGCTTACATCAGGGGCAATGCCCAAGTTGTCTAACACCTTACGCTTCACCTTGCCCCATCCATGTCCGGCATCGGTGTATACAGTGATGGTGAATGTCTTCTGTTCTGTCATGTTAGTTCCTGAATTGTTCCTGACAGTACCACTGTCTTACCAGTAGCACCCACTAGGTAGTTTAGCTTCACGATGTTAGGGTGTGACCTGAGTCCACACTTAGTCATGTATGTTTCCATCTGTCCTCTTTCATCGAAAGAGTGTTGCCATCCATGTCCATTGCTGAACTCCCAGTGCAGGGTGTAGGGTGGTGGTAGCATAGCCTCCTCCGCTTTGATTGCCCACATCTTATCTATCTTGTCATAAGAATCATCTTTGATCATGTCAGCTCCTTCACAGGGACGATGTACCTATGCACTTCATCACCTTGTTTGTTGTACACATACAAGTGCAACACTGTGTTCTCCATGACGGAGTCAAGGTAGCACTCAACATATCCATTGTTCTTACCAATGTTAATCACTGTGGATTTAACAAAGTTATCCAAGGTTTCTACTGTCAGTTTCATTTTGTTTCCTTAAAGGTTATGTTCCATAATATATTTAGCATCAGCAATGTCTTTAGACAGTGCCTCAATCCAAGTGCCATCCTCAATGTACTTGTCAGCCGACTCTGTCAGGTTCTTAAGCACCCCTCGAATGTCAGCCTTAGCACCCTTGGCAATGACAGGGAATTGCTCATGTCGTTCCATGCCCCGAATGAATGCATACCAAACCTTTGACTTCGGAGTGTAGAAGGTTGATGCAATTTCCTTACGCTCCCAGTGCTTAGTGTAGCTAGGGTGAACATAAGCATAGTGTTGCCCAAAGATTCGGGCAGTTTGTTCCTGCTTAGTGACTGTCAAGGTGAAGAGAACATCCCTCGCTTCATTGAATGTGTCCCATGTGTTGTTACCCTGTGCATCACAAGCATAGGTTTCATCGGACATCAGTACCATATAACCTTCGGTTGTTTTAATTACTTGATTCATTTGTTAAACTCTATATGTGCATCAGTTATTTCCCAATCACCACTCGCAACGATGCCTTGATTGAGTGGAATGAATTCACCTCCGTCAATGTCACTAGCTATTTTCATAGCTTCCTCATAGTTGTTGGCATCAACATAAACATACAAGTATGTTGTCATCTTAGCAAACACTTTGTATTTATTCATAGTCATCACATGCTCCTTCCATTACATCATGCAGTGCCACACCATACATCAGGTCATCGGCACTGTTCTCGAAAGCTTGGCGAGTGTCATCAATCATTTCAATGATGTCCTCACTAGGATAGTCTTCGATCACCTCCCACAAAATGATGCCGAAATCACCTGAGCAAAAAGAATCAAGCCCTATCACCTGAAGAACAGATGCATAGGACATGGTGTCAGGATAGTCAGACAACCACTGTTCCAGTGCAAACCTCTCACTCACCTTCATCTTCACAGGGAAGTCAAGGTCAGCACTCACCATGTAGAAGCATCGTCCATCACGAAGCTTCACATAGCAGTAGGGGTGAGTGTCAGTATCAACGGGATCGTTGCCCTGTACTGCATCCACTAGGTCATCAGCCGACAGGTAGATAACATCTACCAAAGTGTCGTAGCTCTCAAAGCTTTTCCCTGCAGGGACGGACATGCCTTCCTCTGCTAAGTCACTACGCATTCTTACCTTGCTCATACTGATTCTCCTTTGTATTCCAGTGCCAGTGTCACAATGCTATTTGCTACATCCTCCATGCTCTTGGCATAGTAGGGGTGAAGACGATAGTCTTGAAGGGATGCTTTGTTATTCAAGTCACCCATCCAAATGAAGTGGCTATCAAGTAGGAGGAACACCTCTCTACGAAGTAGTTCTTGTCTGTCCATTTGTGTTTCCTTTCAGGATTAGTTCTCGCTTAATGAAGGGTAGGTAAACTTTGTTACCAAAGAATTGATGCTCAAACAATTGATCCTCAACGATTTTGTCTGAGTGTGCTCTCGCTGCTTTCAATGTCTTGAAAGTAGCAACAGGGTTAGTGTTATTGGGATAACACACAATGAATTTGTATCTGTATCTCATATCACCACCATGAATCGTAGAACACTGCCTTGCCATCGGCAATGGCTTGCCTTGCCACCTTGACGAAGGTAGCTACGCTTTCGAGATCTTCGGAGTCTATCTCTTGAGCACCGAAGAAGAACCCATTGCGGGGTATCAACTTGTTGTTGCCAGTGTCCATCTCCAGTCTGTCTAGATCTGAAAGATCAAGACGAAGGGTAGTGCAGTTGAAGTCGTGTCGAAGACCACGCTTTTGGCGGTACAAATCCTCCATCCAACCATGTAAAGCATTGAACTTTCTCCAGTAGCAGATCTCTGTAGCAGTGTCAGCATCCAGTGCCACATCAACAGTGGCATCACCTACACTGTCAGCATTGACAGTGAATGCATACATATCAAGTCCCATAATTATTCCTTGGAAAGTTAATTGTTGAGTAATAGAAGTCGAGGATTTCATCCTCTGTTAGTTCAAAGTCTATGTCACCCAGTGCCACTGCAATGTTAATGTCATAGACATTACGAGACAGACCTGTCTCGAATATCAGTGGGGTGTTCATGTCACCTACTGCAAACATGCACCACCATCCTGTCCTCATCCACTGTCAGCCATGCCTTCCGAGTGAATGAATCGTAAACAATAATGTCACCGACATTAATGATTGCCCCTGTCTTGCAACAGATACCTTTGTATCTAGCCTTCACGATCCGTTCCATGTAGCCTCCGAATGTTGTTCATCAATATGCCAAGTGCCTATCTTGATAGCCTCTGCTATCGACTCGGCAAAGCCAATGTAACCCACTGCATCTGAGTCAGAGAACAACTCAAATATTTCAGCTTCGCTTTCCCATCTAGCCCACACTTCGTAGCCATGCTTCGCAAGTATCTTTCTCATTTGAAATCCCTCATGTAAATTGCACCACGCTTAGTGCCTTCGGCATCAGCGAACACCTTCATTGCCACAACATCAGCCTTGTCCACTGTTTGCTCAGTGGCCTTGATGACGAAGCTTAGATACTTATAAGGGTTATAAGTAACTTGTCTGCCTACCATGCTAAGGAATTCATAGTGGCTCTCGACTCTGTCGCCATTGATCCACACCCCAGTCACTCCGGCATGGACATTCTTTCGCTTCTCTCGAAGCACCCTCTGTCGCCCTGCTTCGGACACCTTGAACTTGCAACTCTCAAGTAACACAGTGTTACTGTGAGCAACAACTCTACCCTTTCGGTCACCTTCCAGTGCCTTAATGCTGAAGCATTTCTTATGCAGATTAAAGTATACGAACACTCTCATATCAATCATCTCCAAACTTGTGATACATAGATGTATCAAGTTGCTCATCAGTCCATGCATTGAAGCCACCCTTAGCGAAGAACTCAGACACATCCTTCAACTGTTCAGGTGATTCAATTAAGAACACCAACTCATAGTTGGTGAGTGCCAATATCTTTTCTTCTCTTGTCATGTTGTTTCCTTTCAGGAAAGAAGGGTTAATAACCAAAACTTCACACCAACAAATGCTGCAAAGCAGACAGTGCCTATCACATATTCCATGATGCTTCCTTTGCATCTTCGTAACCTTTGACGAAGTCAGCATTCTCAGTGATGTTTTTCCATCGTTGTTCCACAACCTTATGCACCTCTGTCACAGGGCAGTTAAGAAGGGAAGCAACATCGTCACACAGTAGGATTGTGTTATCTAACACAAAGTGGATACGCTCTTCAAGTGTCTTCATGTTAGTTCCTTTCAGGAAGAAGGTTGAATGTCCCATCCAGTGCATCAAACAACAGTGCTTTAGCACAGTTGAGGGATTGTCTAGCACCCTCATTGTTGCCATGATGTATCTGTTCTTGAACATCAGACAGTAGTCCTGCAATTACCATTGCACCGCCTGACAATTTGTAAGTGATCGAATCTTTCATTAAACCTGTAAAGGTTTCAATGTCACATCCAAACATGTTATTTAAATCTTGATTTGAAAGCTTTGCCATGTTGTTTCCTTTAGGAATTGATTGCTTCAGCCAGTGCATTTTCACTGTCAATAGTGACTGCATCAAACACCTGTTGCTTCGTGCCTTTGTAACCCATACCTTTAAGAATTGCATAGCAAGTCTTACCTTTAGAGGTGAGTCGCATACCTTTCATCTCCAGTTTAAGACCTTGTCTTAAGCAACGAAGACGATAAGCATTGATTTGTTCCGGTGTAGTAAGTACCATTTTGTTTCCTTTAGGAAAAGAGAAGCGACTTTGCTTCTGTTAAGACTATGTCTTAGCCCTAACAGAAACCCACTGTCTAGCACCGACCCCAGTGCCACAATGGAGAATGTCTCTCACACATATTATCAACATGATATGTAAGCATGTCCTATGCATTCACCCTGCATAGACTGGGCTAGTCCATAGTGATGATGCATACCTTGCTAATAGCATGCACCCTCACCGACACTAGTATCAATTGTTAAAGATCAGAACGACTGAAGCTTTGCTTCACAGCAGGGCTTCACCCTATGGAGAACGCTAGATAACATTCTGCAAAGCCCTAAGGCTTTACGCAAGGCTATCAACTAAGCTCTGCTTACACCACAAAACCAGTGGTATCAAGCTTCGCTTTACCTTTAGCATACAGTCCGACAATGACTTTGTCATCGAGGTGACGAACATCAGAGTTGTCTCCAGAGACAACAGGGATTCCCATGAATGTCATTGGGATATCCTTTTCCTTACGGAAAACAACTGCCATTCTCATGTTGTTAAGCAAAGCATTTTCGACATAGGGTTGAAAACCCTCCACACCAGAGTAACTGAATGTCAAATCATAGTTGCTTGGCAACTCAGTACGATTACCTCTTTTTGTGTAATCGTAGAATTGAATGTTAGGGAAAGCAGCAAATATGTTTACATATTCAATTCCAGTAACATCAGTAAAACCTATGGTTTCCCATCGAATGTCACTAGTACCATTCAGTCTAACCAAAGGCTTTAAGCCTTGCTTGTTAGCTTTCCGAATGAGCTTTGCAATATCAACAACAAGTTGTTGCATGAAGTCGTTTCGCTCTGTAAAAAACCATTCGGTTTTGTTAATCCTAGCTTGCTGAACCGAGCTGAAAGCTCCACGACCTGCAGTGTTGAGGCAAGCCACATCACATTGAGCCTTCTTTGCCATAGGACAAGTGTTCCACTTGGTAGTGTTTGCCGGAGCTAAGTAGAGAATGCCAGTTAAGAAACCTAAGGTTTCACCCTTGATTGTTTTGGCATCGGACGATACAGAAAGCAGAGCTTTAGACTTGAACATTGTGTTTCCTTTAGGAAAGTTGTGGCAACATTGCCGTTGAGGTTTCAATTATAAAGAGATCCAATAACCCTGTCAATCACAGGGCTTTTCTGCTACCAACAAGGGTTTTACCCTTGAACAACAGTGCTTCGTCATAACAACCCATCCACTGCAATGCCTCAGCTTTGCTGAGTGTGTAGTGTGATTTCTTGAAACCGACACCAGTTACTTTGTAACCGAAAGCTTTGCATAAGATCAGTTTAATCTGATCCTCCCAAAGGAGGGCTAAACTAATAGTGCTAAGCACTACAGAGGTTGAAATTAACATTTGAACTGTATCGGCATCGGTCATTTTGCTTCCTTCATGTCTTTCATTTAACTAAGAAAAGAAACTATTTCCTTTTCTCACTAAAGTGAAAAGGATAGTTTCTTTGTTAAATGAAAGACATGGGATCGGGCATACATACGCAGATCTTCCTATATTTAAGCATTTTTTAATGCCAACATAGTTGTCATAAAAATGCGAATTTAAATATAGGAAGTTAAGAGAGACTTATCCACAGTTTGTTAGTATCGCATTTTGAGATGGATGGGGATATCTCGAATTTGAGATGTGGATAACTCTATTGGATCGGTGTTGTTTTTGTGTTGAATTGCTTAAATTTTAAGCAGGACAGGCTAGATATAATCTAGGGTGATAGATATACCGACCTTCATTCACACCGGTTATGCTTAAAAATTAGGCAACTTTCCGGTGTTTTTTGACATGGTGAACCGATTTTGAATCAGTATTCAAGATCTTCTAAGTCTTTGAATCTATTGAAGAATTTTTTCTTTGAGTTGAATTCATTGGGTATCTTTGAATCACCTAAGATCTGCATCGCATGTCGCAGGGCTGAGTGCAGGGCTGCAGGGCTGAGCGCAGGGCCGGGCGTGGGCCTAGGGGGGTCGTGCGTTATATGTATATGGCCTCGTCCAAAAATCAGGAAAATAGAGTCTGTTAACCAAACTCCATATTTGGCAGCTCCCACACCGCCATAAAAACAATTAGGGACAGATGAACTCGCAGCTTTAGCTGCATTATGTTGCACCTCACCCGATCTAAACTGTTGAGTATATTGAACAAAAGCCGATATCCAAAGATGCACATAAAGCTGCACAATGTGTTACCTTCCGTACACTTATATGTGTACAAACAAGAACGATTCTCATTGAAAATTCATGCAACTTAGACACCCCCATATGGACCATTTTCTAAATAGCTAAAACATCTTGTTATCCTCTACAGAAAAAGCTTGACATTGGTTTCAATGTGTGTAAAACTACCCGTACCTGCACCATGTATGCTCTATGCATACAGGCGATACGAAGAAAAAGTATAGGCTACCTTCCGGCTACAGGTAAAGAAATGAGCTTGCAATCGGCTGCTGAAGAGAAAAGACTCGGAGAGAACGATAGAGGGGCCACTCTGTTGTTCTGCTCTGGATACTGGCAGTGGTACACCTTACACTGACCAGACTAGACTTGATGTGGGTACTTGTTAAAAGCTGTTGCTAAAAGGGTGGGCTAACAACAGCCATAGATGAACACATCCCTTATGGGCTTTCTAGGTGTATGTTCTAGATATTAGTGGTAGGTAGCTGTATTTCACAATGTGATATAGACAGATATCTACAGATAGTGGTAGTAGTTTCTTCACAGGATCTGCACTGTCAACGCTATAGACATACATTGGGATAGGTTGTTATGTGTAGCAATAAATGCTACCATACCACCTTAGCTAGGCTATGTGTGTTAGTATGAAGCATTATGAACTACTACACCCGACAACAGCTAGAAGACAGAGGTTTAACAAACACATATCCCTACAGTGTGGCTACACAAGCTTCACTAGCGTTACACAGAGGTTATGTAGACAAGATGCATTTATTTCACAGTGATGTTTATTATGTTAGAGCAGCTATGGAAAAACATACAGGATATGTATTTCCTTTAGACAAAGTAGAAGATGCTATGAGAGCTGAGGGATGGAAAGAGCATAGACACTTACCAAAGAAGAAACAACATGGCTACAAAGAAAAGTACAGTTAATGCTGCTGGTAACTACACCAAGCCTGAGATGCGTAAGGCGTTAGTAGCTAGTGTTAAAGCTGGAACTAAAGGTGGTGATGCTGGTGAATGGTCTGCTAGGAAAGCACAGCTTGTAGCGAAGAAGTACAAAGCTGCTGGAGGTGGTTACAAATGAAAGCTCCTCAGAAGTCTTTAAAGGATTGGACAGATCAGAAGTGGACAACTAAGTCTGGTAAGCCTTCTGCTAAAACAGGAGAGCGTTATCTACCTGAAGCAGCCATTAAGTCTTTAAGCTCTGCTGAGTATGCAGCCACCACTAAAGCCAAGCGTGAAGGTACAAAGGCTGGTAAGCAGTTTGTTAAACAACCTAAAGCCATTGCTAAGAAAGTGAGCAAGTTCAGATGATTAAAAAAGGCACTGAAGAGTTTAGCGGGTATAACAAGCCTAAAGCAACTCCTAAGCATCCAACGAAGAGTCATGCTGTGTTAGCTAAAGAAGGTGACACAGTGAAGCTCATTAGGTTTGGACAACAGGGTGTTAGTGGTGCTGGCTCTAGTCCAGACACTCCTAAGGACAAGGCTAGGCAGAAGAGCTTCAAAGCTCGTCATGCTGAGAATATAAACAAGGGTAAGATGTCTGCTGCTTATTGGGCAGACAAGGTTAAGTGGTAACTAAAAGGAGAAACTATGGCTACCGATGCAGAGAAAGTAAAGATGTATAGAGAGAAGGCTAAGGACGCTTCCATTCCTCAAGAGGTGCGTAACACCTACTTGGACAGAGCTAATGAGCTAGAGCGTAAAGCTTTTGAAGATACGAAGAAGGCTCCTACTCCTCCTGTTAAGCTTGCTAAGGGTGGTATGCCTGTTCGAGGTAGTCGTACAGCCACTAACCAAGCGAAGAAGATGATGGGTGGTGGTTATGCTATGAAGACCCCGATGCAAATGAACAAAGGTGGTTATGCAAATTGTGGTGCTTCTGTACCTGCTTCTGGTGGAAAGAAAAAATAATGGCTACTAAGAAATCTTTTAAAACCTGTGAGGGATGTCCTTCTCCTGCTAAGTGTAAAGCTGCAGGTACATGTATGGCTAAAGAGGGTAAGGGTAAACCAGCCCTAGCCATCATGATTGGTATGCCAAAGAAGATGGCTAAGGGTGGTGCTGTTAAAGCACCAATGGCTAAGAAGAAATAAGCTATGGCTACTAAAAAGCAAACAGCTAAAATTGCTAAGGTGATGGGTGAGTTTAAAGACAAAGGCTTGCATAGTGGTAAAGGTGGCAAAGTTGTTACCTCCCCTAAGCAAGCCATTGCCATTGCTTTGTCTGAAGCTAAAGTGAAAGCTAAGAAGTGAACAAAGAGCCAAAGATTAGAAGTGTAGGAAAAGTGTTGACAGCGGGAGTTGCTAACACCATCTACACTTGTCCTGATAATTTCATTGCCAAGATGAATTTGTTATTTGTTTCCAATCATGGAGGCAATAACAAAACTGTTTCTATTCAATGGACAGATGCTAGTGCAAGTGCCAGCTATTACATTGTTGGTGGTTATGTTCTTTCTGCCTACGGCTATCTAAAACTGGATGGTAGTTATCTTGCTCTCTATCCCGGTGACACCTTGGTAGTCACACCAGAGGCTGGTAGTAGTATGGACACCACTGTCACTGTAGAAGAACATTATGAACAAGGACTATTTTAATTATGGCTAAAAGAGAACTAAGCGAACAACAGAAGAAGTTCATTGAGGTGTTATTTGCTGAGGCTGGTGGTAATCCAGCTAAGGCTAGGCAGCTTGCTGGCTATAGCGAAGGCTATGCTACCAAGATGATTATGGACAATCTCAAGGAAGAAGTGATTGAGGCTACACAGCTTTACATTGCTATGAACGCCCCTAGAGCAGCTATGGCTGTTGTTAGTGGTATTGCCGATCCTACAGAGCTAGGCTTGAAAGAGAAGCTCAATGCTGCTAAGGATTTGTTAGACAGGGCTGGCTTGGTGAAGACAGAGAAAGTTCAGGTGACAGCACCTAACGGCATCATGATTTTACCAGCCAAAGATAGCAGTGAGTGAGAGAGACTTAGGGGCTTGGATATTGCCTCAACCGAAAGCAAAGGAAACATATGTACCTATTCCAAAAATTAGAAGAACAATACCATTTGGTTACAGACAAGATGAAGAAAATCCTGACCTCCTGCAGCCAATACCTACAGAGCTTGAAGCGTTAGAACTAGCTAAGAAACATTTAAAACAATACAGTTCTAGGCAAGTAGCAGCTTGGCTTACCACTACCACAGGTAGAACTATAAGTCATGTGGGATTGTTAAAGAGAATAAAGACTGAAAGAAAGCATGGATTCAAATCCGCTACTTACCGCAACCTTGCCAGAAGGCTCCAAAAAGCCCTTGAGCAAGCGGAAAGGTACGAAGAAAAATCTAAGAGGCTCGGCAGGGAAGACCCAACAGGATACTTCGAGTCAGAGCAGTACAGCAAGCTTACCGAATATATCGATAGTAAACTCGCCAGAGACTCCTCAAGCGATAGTTGATGATAGGGAAGTGTTGTTTAAGCCCAATGTTGGGCCTCAAACATTCTTCTTAGCTTCCTCAGAGAGGGAAGTGTTATATGGTGGGGCTGCTGGAGGTGGTAAAAGCTACGCTATGTTGGCTGATCCACTGAGGTATATGGTACATCCACAGTTTTCTGGGCTTCTGTTACGACACACTACAGAGGAACTTCGAGAACTTATTTGGAAGAGTCAAGAGCTTTATCCAAAGATTTATCCCGGCATCAAATGGAGTGAGAGAAAGATGCAATGGGAAGCTCCATCAGGGGCAAGACTGTGGATGTCTTACCTTGATAGAGATGAAGATGTATTAAGATATCAGGGTTTGGCGTTTAGCTGGATTGGTTTTGATGAGTTGACGCAGTGGCATACGCCATTTCCGTGGAACTATATGCGTTCTCGCTTGCGTACAGCGGCAGCAGACCTACCAATCTTCATGAGAGCTACGACAAATCCGGGTGGTCCGGGTCATGCTTGGGTGAAGAAGATGTTTATTGACCCTTCTCCAGCGGGTAAAGCCTTCGATGCTACCGATATTGAGAGTGGAACTACTCTAGTCTATCCCAAAGGACACAGCAAAGAGGGGCAAGCCCTGTTCAAACGTAGGTTTATCCCTGCTATGTTGACGGATAACCCTTATTTGATGCAGACAGGTGACTATGAAACCATGTTGTTGTCTCTTCCTGAGCACCAGAGGAAGCAACTACTGGAAGGAAACTGGGATATTGCTGAAGGTGCAGCCTTCACAGAGTTTAATAGGCAGATTCATGTAGTGGAACCATTCCACATACCGAGTAATTGGACTAAATTTAGGGCTTGTGACTATGGATACGGAAGCTTTAGTGCTGTGGTGTGGTTTGCTGTGTCTCCAAGTGAGCAATTGGTGGTCTATCGTGAGCTATATGTTAGCAAGGTGCTTGCCAAAGACCTCGCTCACATGGTAATGAGGGCTGAAGAGAACGATGGCCCTATGAGATATGGTGTATTGGACAGTAGTTGCTGGCATAAGCGGGGTGATACAGGTCCATCACTGGCAGAACAGATGATTGCAGAGGGTTGTAGGTGGAGGCCAGCGGATAGAAGTGCTGGTAGTAGGGTGTCTGGTAAGAATGAGCTGCATCGAAGGCTACAAATTGACCCCTTTACAGAACAACCAAGACTAGTTATAACAAGCAACTGTGTGAACACGATTGCTCAGCTACCCATCATCCCTTTGGACAAAAGAAACCCAGAGGATATTGATACTAAGGCTGAAGATCACTTATATGATGCTATTCGTTATGGTGTGATGAGCAGACCTAGAAGTAGTTTGTTCGATTACAATCCATTAAATTCTGCTGGCTCTGGGATGAAGATGGCAGACCCCACATTTGGGT
>Ga0315909_10001811_pt1 | contig 28245 bp, 44 predicted proteins | sample LakEriMetagenome_11_FD_203527 | JGI IMG/M metagenome (GOLD analysis project Ga0315909, IMG submission 203527) | Freshwater fungal communities from buoy surface, Lake Erie, Ohio, United States - Buoy 2 MA125 | ecosystem: Environmental > Aquatic > Freshwater > Lake | place: USA: Lake Erie, Ohio... | reverse complement strand
TACATGGGCGAAGATGTCTTCTTCTGCAAGAAGGCGCAGGAACTGGGTTTCAAGGTGTATATTGACCATGATGTCTCGAAAGAAATCGGACACATTGGCACATTTGAATTCCGACATGAACACACATGGGTGATGAAGGAACAGCTTGAAAAAGAGGCAGTCTAATGGCATTGACCACCTACACAGAACTGAAGACATCGCTGGCCGATTGGCTTAATCGGTCCGATCTGACTTCAGTTATTCCTGACTTCATCAGTCTGGCCGAGTCACAAATCGAGCGCCAGCTGCGTACCCGACAGATGATTGTGCGTGCGACTGCCACCATTGATACAGAGTATGGCGCTGTGCCTGGTGATTTCTTGGAAACCAAGTCACTGAAACTCAACACAAATCCAGTGACCAATCTGACATTTCAGACCATTGATGCCTTGGACTCGCTCTCCAACACCACCTACTTGTCCAGCGGCAAACCGTTGTACTTCACCATTGTTGGCGGACAGATCAGGGTGCTGCCTATACCTGATGGCTCATATACCGCAGAGTTGGTCTACTACGCCAAATTGACAAAGTTGTCATCGACTGTTGCCACCAATTGGCTGCTGACTCAAGCGCCTGATGTCTATTTGTATGGCTCATTGTTGCAGGCTGCTCCTTACCTACAAGACGATGCGAGAATCCAAGTGTGGTCTAGCTTGTATCAGGTTGGGCTTGAACAGTTACAAATTGCCGATGATCGTGGCTCAACCTCTGGCGGCGCGTTGATGGCGCGTGCTAGGTCTTTTGGATAAGGGAAAGAGATGTCATCATTTACCGACTACACAGAGAATTTGGTGCTGAATTATTTATTCACCGCCAATTCTGTAACACGCCCAACAGCTTGGTATATCGGGTTATTCACTGCCGCGCCATCTGACGCTGGTGGCGGCACTGAGGTGTCAGGCAATGGCTATGCGCGTGTGGTTACAGGCACGCTGTCTGTCTCTGGCACTTCACCAACAAACTGCACCAATGACGCTGCCATTGAGTTTGCAGCGGCCTCTGGCGGTAATTGGGGAACGATCACACACATTGCCATTATGACGGCCATCACATCAGGAACAATGCTTGGATGGGCTGCATTGACCACCAGCCGGACCATCAATGATGGCGATATCTTGCGTATTCCTGCTGGCGACTTAGACATTACACTGACTTAAGAGGTTTTACTATGGCCTTGGTGCTTAAAGATAGGGTCAAAGAAACCTCAACAACAACAGGTACAGGTACATTCACCCTGCTGGGTGCATCTACTGGTTTTCAGTCGTTTTCATCTATTGGAGACGGCAATACAACCTACTACGCAATCGCCTTGCAAGGCGGCTCTGAGTGGGAAGTTGGTATCGGCACATACACATTGTCAGGCACAACGCTGGCTAGGACAGCAATACTGGCATCAAGCAATTCTGGCTCTGCTGTCAATTTCTCTGCGGGAACAAAAGATGTGTTTGTCACTTACCCCGCAGGCCGGTCTGTGATTGGTGGTGAGGGTTACACCGAAAACGATATTGAGATCAATGTCAGCTCAACCATTAACGCAGGCAGAAACGCCATGAGCGCAGGTCCAATATCTGTGGCTTCAGGTATTACGGTTACCGTTCCAACTGGCTCTGTGTGGACTGTGGTGTAAAGGAAAACAATGTCACAAGTAGCAATCTCAGGAAATGCAAGTGGTACAGGAACGCTGACCATTGCCGCACCTAATACAAACAGCAACTTCACGCTGACGTTGCCGACAAACACAGGCACATTGATTTCAACAAAGAGTGCAGGGACTGTGTTGCAAGTTGTGCAAACAGTAAAAACAGATACATTTACAACATCATCTACTTCTTTTGTGGATGTAACTGGTTTTTCAGCAAGTATTACACCAACCAGTGCAACTAACAAAATTTTGGTTATTGCAAGTTGTTATGCTTCTCCTAGTCTTGCAAATTATGCAATTTTAGGCAAATTAGTTCGTGGATCAACAGATATTGCAATAGGAGATGCAAGAGGTTCTAGCACAAGAGTTACTTTTAGCACATCAGCAAGTTCAACAAATTGGTCATCTTTTTTTGGAGTTACTTTTTTAGATAGCCCAGCAACTACATCATCAACAACTTATAAAGTACAAGTAGCCGCTGAATCAGGATCAACATTACTTATTGGTGGAAGCTATACCTCTGGTGCTTCATATAATGGTAGTTCACCAATAATTTTAACTTTGATGGAGATAGTGGCATGATTGATGCAATTTATAAACTATATCCTCAAGTTGTTACAACCAATGGCGATATAGCTTACGATGCAGATGGTAATGAAGTTGCATACGATAAGGATGCAGTTCAAGCATACATAGATGCACACGCATATATAGCCAAAAGAGCATCAGAATACCCATCAATCACAGACTACCTTGATGGCGTAGTCAAAGGCGATCAGACGCAGATTAACAAGTACATTGCTGATTGCTTGGCAGTCAAAGCTAAATATCCCAAGGTGACTACATGACCATAGCAGTATCAGGAACAAATGGACAAAGCAAATGACAGTAAAACTTGACGGAACAAACGGACTGCTTCAGCAGTACGATTTTCAAACTCCAACGACAGGGTTTAGCTATACCTTTGCCGCTGGAACACAAGTATTGGTGATGAATCCTGCGGGTACTTTGGCAACAGGCACAATCACAATGCCATCATCCCCTGCGGATGGCATGACCATTACATTCAGTTCAACTGAACAAATTACTGCATTAACGCTAAGTGGAAATACAGGTCAAACAATTGGCGGGACACAAGTTACTTTATTGCCAGCAAATAGTGCTGTTCAATTTATTTATCGTCTTTCAACTACAACTTGGTATCGAATCACCAGTTCTGCAATTGGAAATATAGGAACTGCACCTTTGTATGCGGCAAGAGCTTGGGTGAACTTTAACGGCACAGGAACTGTGGCTATTCGTGCAAGTGGTAATGTGACAAGCATTACAGACAATGGTACTGGTGACTACACGGTCAACTTCACTAATGCTATGCCTGATGCGAATTATGCTTGGGGAGGTTCTTCTCAAAGCACAGCAACGGCAACTGTAAGAGGTATTTTTACAAATACAAGTACAACTCCTACTGCCTCTGCTCTTAGAGTACAAAATGCAAACTTTGTTTCTGCTGAAGACCCTATTTATGCTTCAGTAATTGTATTTCGTTAAGGAAAAACCATGAACTCAAGAATCATTTACCCAACTGACGATGGTGGCGTAGCCATCTTTCGCTAATTAGGAACAACAATGACTCTAATTCTTTCAGGAACTGATGGACTGTCAGATGTTGACGGTTCTGCCGCAACCCCTGCTATCAGGGGAACAGATGCAAACACAGGTATCTTCTTCCCTGCCGCTGACACCATTGCTTTCTCTGAGGGCGGCGTGGAATCTATGCGTCTTGACTCTAGTGCTAATCTGCAATTCAACTCAGGTTATGGCTCTGTTGCTACTGCTTATGGTTGTCGTGCTTGGGTGAACTTCAACGGCACAGGCACTGTGGCTATTCGTGCGAGTGGTAATGTGACCAGCATTACAGACAATGGAACAGGCGATTACACGGTGAATTTCACGACTGCAATGACAGATGCGAATTATTCATTTGTTACTTCAGCCTTTAGGACAACAGACGAAACTTTTGTTGGCAGAAGTAGTGTTGCGCCAACGACTAGCGCAGTTAGACTTTTATCTTTCAATCGTGGCGGGGCAACTGTTGATCCAGATTATTTTTTAGTTTCTATTTTCCGTTAACAAGGAGCAACCATGAGAATTATTTACCCAAACGATGACGGTGGTGTATCTATCGTTATTCCAGCCGCTGAGTGCGGTTTAACCATTGAGGAAATTGCCGCCAAGGATGTTCCTGCTGGCAAACCCTACAAGATTGTGGATGTAACTGACATCCCAACAGACCGCACATTCCGCAACGCATGGGAGTATTCAGAATGATTACCATCAACATCATCAAAGCAAAGAACATTGCCCACGATAAGCGCAGAGAGGCTCGGTCTGCTGAATTTGCGCCTTTGGACATCAAGGCAACCATTCCATCTGAAGCAACAGCGGCAGAAGCGGCAAGGCAAGCTGTGCGTGAGAAGTACGCCACCATGCAAACAGCAATTGATGCGGCAACCACAACTGACGAGATTAAGGCGGCTATGCCTTTACCGCAAGAATAACAACATAGAAAGATAAACAGTGTTTGGCTTTTCAGCATTCTCAGCAGCGCCTATATCCAGCTTGTCTGGAGGTGTTGTCTATGACGGTGCGGCCACCATTGCATCCACCAGCGCGGCATCTTGCTATGCCATCAGATACGCATTTGGCGGCGCTACTATTGTTGGGGTAAGTACGGTATCTGCCAACGGCGTGAGATATGCATTTGGCGCTGCTCAAATCAATGCTGTTTCTGACATAACCTCATCTGCCAACAGAATATATTACGCGGCATCAAGCATTGATGGTGTTTCATCATTAAGCGCCAATGCAGTGCGCTATGGCATCGCATCTTTCACAATAACTGCGAATTCCGAACTGTTCGCAAATGCCATATATAAATGGAATAATGAGCCTGATGTCGCAGAGGTCTGGACAAGTCAGGATGACACTGCTGAAACATGGACTCAGGTTGCAGACACCAATGAGAGTTGGACTGCTCAAAATGACACATCAGAGATTTGGACTGCCGTGGCCGACACCACTGAAACTTGGACGCAAACTTTACATTGAGGTGAAATATGGCTGATACCACAACGACAAACCTTGGGCTTGTAAAGCCAGAGGTAGGAGCGTCTTCTGATACTTGGGGGACCAAGATCAATAACGACATGGACACCATTGATGCGTTGTTTGATACTGGTGCATATCTGAAGGTTTCCAAAGGCGGTACAGGCGTTGGCACAATGGCGAATCTTGCGATTGAGGTTGGCAAGTTGCTGTATCCAGTTGGCTCTTTATATTACAACTCATCTGTGACCACTAACCCTGCAACATTGCTTGGCTTTGGTACATGGACTGCATTTGGCGCTGGACGAGTACCTGTTGGCTATAACGCAAGCAACGCGCTGTTTGACGCGCTTGAAGAAACTGGCGGTAGTGCAGATGCAATTGTTGTCAGCCACACCCACACAGCGACTACAACATCGACAGATTCTGGTCACGCACATACTGACAATGGTGCGGCTGGCGTGTTTGGAACAACATCTGGCCCTGATAGTGTTCAGAATTTCACAGGGAGTCACACAACAAGCACGGCAACAGCAAACATTACATCGACAACAACTGTTGCTAGTGCTGGTTCAAGTGGCACAAATGCTAACTACCCGCCATACATTACTGTGGCCATTTGGAAGCGCACAGTATGAGTGAAGTAGAAAAGGAGTTTGCCGTGCATGAAGCTGTTTGCGCTGAAAGATATGCCGCCATTGAGAAAGCCTTTACCGAAGGCGACAAGCGCATGACCCGCATTGAGTACCTGCTCTACATCGTGATTGGTGCGGTGCTGCTTGGACCAGGCTTTGTCGGCACGGTTATCAACAAACTCATAGGCGTGTGAAATTGATCCGATCACGCTATGCCTTATGGCCGCCGGTATCTGTAAGCAGATTCAGGCTGGGTGTGATTTGTATCGTTCCGCAAAAACGCAGTTTGTAGAAATAAAAGCCACAGCCGATCAGGTGATGGAGATCGGCAAAGAGGTGCAAGGGTTCTGGAAGAAGTTGTTGCAATTTTTCTCCAGCAAACCCACACCGTCACAACGCCAACAACAAGCCAAGCCAGCCGCAAAGAAGAAAGAGAAATTCGTTGCGGCTGATGAAGAGCAGATTTTGAATTCTGTCGTGGATCAATTAATTCAGTTTTTCCACATCCAGCAGCAGCTCGCAGATCACATTCGGGAGGAAGAGGAAAAGTCCAGAACAGTCTACGATCCAACACAAAATCACTTTGAGGCCGCCATCAAGCGTGTGAGGGCGCAGGATCAGATGAACAAATTGGTGGAAGATATACGCATGGCGATGACCTGGAACGCCCCACAGGAACTAGGTGCTCTGTACTCTAAGGTCATGGATATGCATGAGATTGTTGGCGCTGAACAGGAGGCGGCAAGGCTGGCGCAAGAAGCGAAAGCGAAGAGGGAAAGATGGCAACGGCAGCAAAGGGAAGCAAGCCAAAGGCTAAAAGCGGGACTAAGCGTCCTGACATTTATTCTTATCCTGTACCTCTGGACATGGTTCGTGTGGCTGAGTCAGGCGAGGATACTGCAATGAGTGTCTTGGGGTGGATATCTGCCGTAGTATTGGTGGCGCTGATGTTGCCGTTGCTCGCATTTTTGTATGTAGAGGTTCTGACTCAAAAAGCAGAAGTGAAACAGCAGACCGAAAAAGTGGAAAAATTGCGCCGAGAGATTGAAAGGGACAAGCGTGACAAAAAGCCTAATTCTTTTGATGACAATCCTGTGTTTGACAGGGTGCGAAGACCGATTCAGATACCCATGTCAAGACCCTAAGAATTGGGAGCTTGACGAGTGCAAGCCACCCATCTGCACCGCCACAGCGACTTGTCCAGAGCAACTTATTAAAACCGAACAGGAGAAGAAGTAATGCCAACTGTCGTGATGAATAAATCAAGCCGCATGAGTGCCGAAGAAATCGAGATTCGTGTTTGGGCTTTTGTGATCGTTATCTTGGTGACCATTCTGCTTGGTGCAATGGCCATGTTCTTGTACTCTGTGACCTATGTGACGCAACCAATGAATGGTCAGATGGCGGCAATTGATAAGGTCTACACAAGCCAAATTTCCACCATCATGGTATTCATCACTGGTGTGCTTGGCGGTGTTGCAGGACGATCTGGTGTCAAAGCCGTGGCCAATGCAGTTGCCAAGGCAGAGGCTAACGACAACGAGCCGCCAGCACCATGAGTCTATTAAATCCTTGGGTGTTATTGGGCATCGTCATGGCGGTGCTTTCAGCCTTTGGTGGTGGATACTACAAGGGCAAGGATTCAGAGTACCAGCGCCAACAACTTGAGATTGCCGCGCTCAACGCCAAGGCGCGTGAGACTGAGCAGGCGATGGCAAAGGTAGCGCAGACATACGGTGACACATTACGAAAGGCGAACAATGTTGCAAAGGCTAAAGAAAATCAGTTGCGTGCTGATCTCAACTCTGGTGCTCTCAAGCTGCGGCTTCCTGTCAAAGCGCCCACCTGCCCAAGCGTTCCAGTGCCCGAAACCGCCACCGTTGCCAGCGGAAGTGACAGCGGAGAAGCAAGAGCCGAATCTAGTGGATCGGTTGATGTCGCTGCCGATCTTCTCCAGATCGCCGCCGATGGAGATGCCGCCATCAGGAAACTGAATACCTGTCTTGAAGCCTACGAAACCATAAGGAACACCAAATGAACTTGACCGCCAACTTCTCTCTGCATGAACTCAGCAAATCCGAAACCGCATTGCGGATGGGCTTTGACAATACGCCCGATGATGAGGCCACCGAGAATCTGCGACTGCTGTGCGAGAAGGTATTGCAGCCAGTGCGTGACCATTACGGCAAAGGCGTGAAGGTGAATTCCGCTTACCGTTCACCGGAGTCAAATGCGGCGGTTGGCGGCTCTAAGACCTCTGACCATTGCAAGGGTATGGCGGCTGATATTGAGATACCTGGCGTGGCCAATGCTGACCTCGCACAGTGGATCATGGACAACCTTGAGTACACGCAATTGATTCTGGAGTTTTACACGCCAGGCATTCCCGACAGCGGGTGGGTTCATGTGTCCTATGACCCGAACAACCTGAAAAAGCAAGAGTTGACCGCCACCAAGGTTGCCGGTAAGACTACCTACTTGAATGGCTTGGTGGCATAAACGATGGCGCTTAACCTTAATCAGCAGATAACGCCACCAACACCGCCAAACCTTGGTACGGCTAATGTTGTCTACGATCAGGGTTTCTTCACGCAATCCTTTGGCGGCCTGAATGTCTACTTCAGCAAGCTCACAGCGTTGTTTTCAGCGTTGTTCGGCAGGCGTGGTGGCAAGTGGATCAACAATCCCTATGGCGCGTTTCAGGACACCACAGACCAGACTGCGGCCAACACCACCACAGCCTACGCCGTCACCTTTGACACCACCGACTTCAGCAATGGCGTTACCTTGTCAAATTCGTCAAGGCTCAATGTGGCGCAGGCTGGAATCTACAACCTGCAATTCAGCATTCAGTTTAAAAACACCACCAATGACGGCCAAGATGTAGATGTATGGTTTCGCAAGAACGGCACAAACATCGACAATTCAAACAGCAGGTTTCATGCTGTGGCAAGAAAATCTTCTGGCGACCCATCGCACCTAATTGCCTCTCTCAACTTCTTTGTCAGTTTGGCGGCAAATGACTATGTGGAGATCATGTGGCGGCCAACAGATATTGGTGTCAGTCTTGAGCACTTTGCCACCAGCAGTACGCCAACCAGACCAGCCGTACCGTCAGCGATTGCCACTCTTTCATTCGTGTCCAATCTGTCGATAGAAACCGCATAATTAAGCCATGGCACTCATACCTATCAAAATCCCACCAGGCGTGTACCGCAACGGTACTGAGTATCAGTCTGCCGGACGATGGTTTGACGCAAACCTTGTCCGATGGTTTGAGAATACGCTCAGACCGATTGGCGGCTGGCGCAAGAAAACAGAAACTCAGATGAGTGGATCATGTCGTGGTTTGCTGACATGGCGAGACAATACCGGAACTGCTTGGGCGGCTATGGGTACAAACTCAAAGCTGTATGCAATGAATGGATCGACTTTTGTTTTGAAAGAGATCACACCCACTGGATTTTCAGCAGGCATTGCTAATTCAAGCAATATCACTGGTTATGGGTACAACACCTATGGGACATTTGCGTATGGTATTCAGCGTCCAGCGTCTGACTCACTGTCACCTGCGACCACATGGAGTTTGGATACATGGGGTGAATATTTAGTAGGCTGCTCAAACTATGACGGCAAGCTCTACGAGTGGCAGTTGGGATTCACAACGCCAACATTGGCGGCTGTAATCGCCAACGCACCAACGAACTGTGCGGCTGTGCTGTCTACTGCTGAAAGATTCTTGTTTGCCTTGGGCGCATCTCTCAATCCGCGTTTGGTGAAGTGGTCAGACCAAGAGAACAACACTGTCTGGACGGCATCAGCCACCAATCAGGCGGGTGACTTTGAGTTAAACACCAGCGGCTCACTGAAGTGCGGAAAGCGCGTCAGAGGCATCAATCTGCTATTCACTGATGTCGATGTCCACACTGCGACTTATGTCGGCCTGCCCTATGTCTATTCGTTTGAGCGTGCCGGTTCAGGCTGTGGCGTGATCTCCGCGCAGTCTGTGGCCGCCATCGACTCTGCCGCCATGTGGATGAGTCAATCAGGATTCTGGTTATTTGACGGATATGTCAAGCCAGTGCCTTGCGATGTGTCCGATTATGTGTTTTCAAACATCAACTACAACCAAGCCTCCAAGATATACGCTGTGCACAACAGCAAATATGGCGAAGTGTGGTGGTTCTACCCATCAAGCTCAAGCAACGAGATTGACAGTTATGTGGTTTTCAATTATCGAGAGCAGCACTGGAATATAGGACTGTTGGCGCGTACAGCAGGCACTGATAAAGGCGTATTCAAGAATCCATTGATGGTGTCTACTGATGGCTACATCTACGAGCATGAGGTTGGCTATGCCTATGACTCAGGTTCTGTTTTTGCTGAGTCTGGTCCATATGAGCTTGGCAATGGAGACAACACCATGTCTGTGCTCAAAGTGATTCCGGATGAGCAAACGCTTGGCGAGGTTGTCGTGTCATTCAAAACACGCGACTATCCAATGATGACCGAGACTACACACGGCCCATATTCAGCGGCGCAGCCGACAGATGTGCGGTTCTCTGGCCGTCAGGTCAAGATTCGCTACACAGGCGCTGTGCTGGAAGATTGGCGTGTTGGCGTGACCAGAGTTGATGCGGTGGCATCAGGCAAGCGTTGATTGACGAGGCAGAGTTTGAGAGGCTGCGCCATCATGTGGCCGCGGCACTAGAATACTCTGGAGGCAGTCACGCAGTTGAGGATATTGCTGAAGGCATCAGGCAGGGGCATTTTCAGCTCTGGCCAGGTCTTGATTCAGTAATAGTCACTGAGATCATTGTCTACCCGCAGTTAAAGGACTTGCACTTCTTCCTTGCTGGCGGCGACCTAGATGAACTCCGATTGATGCAACCTTTGATCGAATCGTGGGGGAAGGATATGGGTTGCAGTCGTGTGTCACTCGCTGGCCGTAAAGGTTGGGAGAGGACATTTTTAAGGGATAGGGGATACGAGCCAAAGTGGTTCGTGATGTGCAAAGACTTATAGGGGTGACTTATGTCCAAGGGTGGAAAAACACAAACAACAACGCAAAATCAAACGACTGAGATAAATCCATACGCGATGCAGGCGTATAAACAAAATTTGGATTTAGCGCGTACTACCGCTGGCGGTCTTGGCGTTCAGCAATTCGCTGGATTTGATCCGATGTACGAGACTGGTGAAGCGGCTTTGTACAACACCAGCATGAAGCCATTTGGCGCTGCGGATATTGCTGCTTTTCAAAATCCATATGAAGAGCAAGTCGTTCAGCAGTCATTGCAAGACATTGAGCGTTCACGCCAGATGCAGGCTTTGCAAGACGCAAACAAGGCAACTGCCGCAAAAGCCTTTGGTGGTTCACGCTATGGGGTGCAGTCTGCACTGACAAATGAAGCTGCATTGCAAGAGGCCGCACGCACTGCCGGACAGTTGCGCTCTGCCGGTTATGGCCAAGCAGCAGAGTTGGCAAAGCAAGCACGCCAACTGAATATGCAGGGCTATCAAAACGCCATGAATCTTGGATTGACCAGACAGCAGTTTGCACAATTGGGACTAGATGCACAGCGCAATCTGCCATTGCAGCGTTTGGCTATTGAGCAGGCTGCAATGAGCGCACAACCTGCTAATCTTGGATCAACTATGACAGGTACTACAAGCCAGCCTATGACAAAAAATGTTTTAGCTGGCGCACTTGGCGGTGCTGCGGCTGGCGCACAGTTTGGACCATGGGGCGCAGCGGCTGGCGGTTTACTTGGAGCATTTGCATGAACTACTTAACAAATTATTTTGGCGGTGGCAATGCCGCAGGTGGTATGCGTAAACCTGAGATGGGTACTGGCTTTGACTTGTATGGCGGTCAGCCGCCAAGCATGAATCTTGGCATGAGTCCATCGTCAATACCAACAAATGCATTTGCTGATCCAGCAACCGGCACTGGCCTTAAAGCACCATCATCGTTTGGGCAGATGCCTGCTGCTGGCGGTATGAATATGCAAAATGCACTTGGATTGCTTAAAGCATTTGGCGGTATGGGTGGACAACAAGAGCAACAAGCGCCAGTGCCGCAAATGCAAATGCCGCAATTACCCATGGGCAGCAATCAGAACTATGAAGAACTGATGAAGATGTACGGTGTACGCAGTGGCGGCTTACTTGGATGAGGTGATACATGACTGATGAAGAATTCAAACAAATGTTGGCTCAAAATTATGCTGAACCAGCAAGAATCAGAGAACTTGCTAATCCAGCGGCAGTGCCTTACTCCGACTTCCAAGTGCCAAAATCAAATGTCGCACCATCATCGTTTGCATCAAACCTTGGCGGCTTACTGTTTGGCGGTGCTGACTCAGGCTTAAACGAGTATCTAAGCAGAGATCAGCAAAAGGCTATGCAGAATCAGGCGCTGATGAGCGCCGCCATGTCGTTGCTCAAGAACAGCGGATGGACAACCCAACCTGTTTCAATTGGCCAAGCACTTGGCAGCGCGTATGAGGCTGGCACTGCTGGCTACCAAGGCGCACAGAAGAATGCCATTGAGCAATTGATGACTAAGCAGAAGTTGGATGAAGCAAGGAGAGAGGCAAATCTCCAAAAATTCTTCATGGATCGCCTGTCTGGCGCAGCACCAAGCGCGGCAGTTACTCCATCGTTGCCAGTTTCGGGACAACCATTGACAGCAATGCAAGCAGCTGCATTGCCTACGCCAGTTTACGGCGTTGGCCCGACACCGCAACGCGCAGCGATGATTGGACAAACATTGCCTAATGAATCAGGAACAATATCACCAGTAACTGTTACTGCAAGACAAAGACCTGACATTTTTTCTTCATTGACTCCAGATCAATTAATGATTGCTGCACTTAGCCCTAAAGCAGCATTGCCAAAATTATTTGAAGAAAGTTTGAAAACAGAGAGCTTTGAAACTATTACTGGTCAAAATGCTGCCGACCTTGGACTTGATCCTCGCGGAAAGTATCAGATCAACAATAGAACAGGTCAGGTAAGTACAGTGCAAGCACCTAGTGATGAGTACGAGATTGTGACTGGTGCAAATGCCGTTAAGTTTGGTTTGCCTAGCGTTGGTACTTACCAGTTGAACAAAAATACAAGACAAGCCACATTGGTTGGAACTGCTGAAGGACCATTCGGTGGCGGCACAACTGGTGCTGCTTACAACATATTGCTGACCGAAGACCCAAGCAGTGCTAAATATGCTTTGGCGTATCGTGAGTTGAGTAAGCCAGTGCCAACCGAACAGGTTCAGCCTGATGGTTCTACGCGAATTGTGTACACACAACCTGCGCCTATTCCATCATCATTTCCCAAGCCAAGCTACAAAGGCAAAATCCCTACGCCATCAGCAACAGCGCCAGCAACTATTGTTCAGCCAAGTGCTGTCAGTGCGCCTGCGCCAGCTAAAAGCGCAGTAGCACCTGCCGTTGCCGCGCCTGCTGATGGTGCTGTTGCTATTCCATTGCCTGCTGGAGTTAAATCAACTCCACTTGCGCCAAGACCAGAAGAGATTACAGCATCAAGATCAGCAATAAAAGCTGCCGTTGACTTTGTTGCTGCGCTTGAAAAAATAGAAAATGTTGTTTCTCAAGAAGGAATGCAACTTGGTGGCATTGGATCGAAAGGCGCTACACAAACAGCAATTTATGAAGATTTGCTGACCAAAGCAAGAAAAGCGGCAGAGCTTGGCGTATTAAACAAAGAAGATTTACCAAGATTGCAAGCCCAATTAAGTGACCCAACAAACCTTTCAACATACATAAAAGGTCTTGGCGGTCCAAGCTATTTCTTTGCTCAAACAGGTGAAATGAAAGATCGCATGATTCAAGAAGCAATGCGAACAAATTTGCAATTTGGTTTCCCAATCATGCAGCTGCCCCAATCATTTACGAAAAAACCACCTCCTCCAATTCCAACCACAACTGCAATCAAACCGCCACCAATAGTTCAACAAATACTTGAACTATATCCATCAAGGAAACAATAATGGCAGACCCAACTATTGACGATCTGTATAAATCGTTGCAAGCTGCTCACGCAGCTGGTGATACGCAATCTGCTCAAACCTTGGCCGACTACATAAGGTCACTACCAGCACCAACGCCAAGCGAAAAGCAGATTGAGATGACTACTGGTGCGCCACTTAGTGTGAGGGCAGCAGTGGGTTCTTCTAGCACAATGCAGGACAAATTGGCAACGCTGAAGAAGTTTTTCCCTGACGCGCAACCATACGACAAAGACAACTTCATCTATACCGACCCAAAAACTGGACGGCCAACATTGATGAATGAAAAGAATCCTGTACTCTTTGGCGTGCCTTTGCCAACCATGGGTGATATTGCTGGCGCTTTGCCAGAGATTTCAGAGTTTGTTGGTGCTGGTACTGGAGCTGCGGCAATGTCACCTTTTGGACCGCCAGCTATGGTTGCAGGCGCTGGGGCTGGTGGAGCTGCATTCAAGAAGCTGTACGAGATGGGTATGCAATATGGCGGCCCATCAGTTGAAACCAGAGGCGGCACAGAGCAAGCGGCTGGCGTGACAAAAGATATTTTGATCAATGCATTAGGGCAGCGAGGTGGGCAACTTGCTGAGAAGTATCTGCCGCAATTGCTGACACCAATTCAACAGCAATTGATGGGACTGCGCCAAGGCATACCGCAAGCAGCATCAAGACTTGGTATCAAATTACCTGCTGGTGTGGCTACGCAAAGTCCTGCTGTTCAGCGTTTAGAAGCTGGACTCGCACAAACGCCTGGCGGTGCTCAAGTCATTGCCCCAAAGTACGAATTGATGCAAGAGCAGATGGGTACTGCCGCAAGAAATATTGCTGAAGATATTTCACAAGTTGGCAAAACTCCAAGCGTTATACCTACACCACCATTCAAAGAAAAAGGTGGACTTGGACAGTTTATTCAAAAAGGCGCAGAGGCTGCTGGGAAAAGATTTGAAGAAAGACGCGAGCAACTTGATGATATTGTGGAAAGCGCTGTCGGATCAAACAATAGATTCCCAGCAACAAACACAGCTCAATTGGTTGCACAACTCCAAGCTGAAATTGCCAAAAGCCCACAAACACTTGGTCCAATTTATCAGCCAGTCATTGATCGTGCCATGCGTATTGTGTCTGATGCCCAATCTGGGTTTGGTGGCGTTCCATTTGCTGCGCTTAGAAAAGAGCGAACAAGCATTGGAAAAGATTTAGCTCGACCAGATATTTCTGGCCTTTCAGATACATCAAATTTTGCGCGTTTATATGACGCATTGCGTAAGGATGTATTGGCTGCGGCTAATCAGTCTGGAAACATCGCAAGCCGAGCAATCAAATTGCATGATCGATATGTAAGATTCAATCGTGAAGTGAATTTGCCTGCACTACAAAAAATTGCAGATCAAAATCTTGATGTGAATGCCGTCAACTATGCAATGGCAGGCACAAAAGATGGCATGGGTAGACTCCAACTATTGGTGCGTAATTTCAAGCCAGAAGAGAGAGACACATTGGCTGCATCAGTTTGGCAACAGTTGGGCAATGCAAAAGCTGGAATGAAAGAAGGCGCAGATGTTGGTGTTGACAGTTATGAATTCAACGCCAATACATTCTTGACTAATTGGAATAATTTAAGCGACAGCGCCAAGCAAGTATTGTTTGGCGGTGAGAGATACCGCAACATTATTCCTGCCATCAATGATTTGGTAAAGGTAACAACTGGTGCGCGTGAAGCTGGCAAGGCCGTCAATGTATCAAACACTGGTGGCGCTCAGATGGTCACATCAGCTCTATTAGGCGCTAGTGGAGCGATTGGCGGTGGAATTGGTGGAGACATGACGCAAGCACTGCTTGGTGGCGCAGGAGCTTTAAGCGGTCTTGTTTTATCTAGCAACTTGGCGGCTAAACTTCTTGAAAGTCCAAGATTTATTCGCTGGGTATCAGACACCAGTAGAGCTGTTGTGAATAATCCGAACTCACTGACAACTCAAATCGCAAAACTGTCAGCAATTGCAACGGCAGAGCCAGGCATGAGCGATGCGATTGAGGCTTACTATACGCAGATCAAACCATTTGCAACAGAAATTCGCAGAGCGAGATAAATCATGGCCACCAATTACTACCAAGACCCATTTGGCGCACCGGACTACTCGGCTGAAGGAATGCCGAGTCTGTTTTCTCTGAGCAATCTGGAGTCACTTGGGCGCGGATCAGTGGCCGGTTTGCTTGATCTGCCTTACTTCTTTGAAGGTATGTTGATGGGTGATCAAGACCCGCGTATGCCGCAGAGAAGGCGTGTTGTCCCATCATCTGAGCAGGTGCTGGCAACGACACCGCGCATGACGCAACCAACGCCACAGGCAGGCTTGCTGGAGACTGCTGGTGCATTCATGTCACCAGCGCCAGTGGCTGCTGTTAAGCCTGTTGCACAGGCTGTTGGTAAGGGTGGCAAAGCCGTTGCACGCATGGCGGGTCAAGAAATCACAGATGTGATGTCTGGTATGCCATCAAGGTCATTGCTTGGCGATATTACTCCGCAGCCGAAATTGCTTGATGTTTATCACGGTACGCCACACACATTACCACCAACTGAGCGCAACCCATTGGGTGAGTTTGATGCGTCCAAGATTGGCACTGGTGAGGGAGCGCAAACTTTTGGATATGGCATTTACACTGCTGAAAATCCCGCTGTGGCAAAAGATTATCAGTTTATGGAGCAAAACTGGTTTGATACCAGTAAGGCGAAATACAAGGGTAAGTCGATTGATACTTGGTATGAGCAAGCCCAAAAAGATCAAGAACGAGCATTCAAGACAAACAATAAGGCATTAGAGAAAGATGCCACAGCAAGGTTGGCTTATTGGGAAAACATAATGACCCATAATCATCCAGAATCTGTCCTCAAGCAATTTACAGACCCTGAGTATGGCTGGGATGCGGCAACGAACTATGCAAAGTCAATTGACATAAATAAGTTTGAGGGTATTCCTACTCCTGGAAACTTGTACAAGGTTGATCTTCCTGACGAAAAAATTGCAACCATGCTTGACTGGGACAAGCCATTGATTGATCAAAATCAAAATGTTTTGAATGCAGCAAAAAAATTAGGTTTTGCCTATACAAAGCCTCAGAAATTATCTTATGAAGATAAATGGGCTTTATTTGATAAGAATGGTTTGTACGATGTTAAAAATCCAACATTCAAAACAAAAAAAGAAGCGCAGGATTTTCTTAAAACAAACAAGACTCTTTATCCAGATATGACTGGAGCAGAATTCCATGATTCAATTTCTACTAAATTAAATCAATTTGGCGGTAACGATAAGAAAACTGCCGAATTTCTAAATTCGTATGGAATTTCTGGAATTAAGTATTTGGATCAGTTTTCAAGAGAAGCTGGGGAAGGAACTCGCAACTTTGTAACTTTTCCTGGTCAAGAAAAGAGCATGACCATTCTTGAGCGTAATGGTATGCGAGGTCTACTCGACTGATCCATAAAACGCAGCCACCAGCGGATCACGCCGTGGCTTTAACCTCTTACCTCTTTCCCTTGCCAAGCGGAAAGCCTTATCGTCAAGTGACTCGCGCTCTCTGAATCTTCGCAACCTCTCCATGGGTGTCAGTGGTGGAGGTTTGACTGCATCAGTGCCGATGCCATAGCGGTACACCGCCACCAGCACTCTGCCCGATCTGCGCCACTCCTGAATGTGGACAGTGCCAGCGAGTCGCAGACGGTTGATCATCTGCTGCGCTGACCTCTCGGTGCAGTACACCTTGGCCGCCAGCTCTGGCGCTGTGCAGGCTGTGCGCTGGAGCAGATCAATTACTCGCGGGAGTCTTGCGGATTTCATTTCTCTTTACTGCACTCTCAATCAAATACTTTCGCAGCCACAGGCCGCCACCCAGTTTGCGCCATTCTTTGAATTGCTCCTGCGTCAACCGCGCCCCTATGATTTTGGGGTTGGTGGTCAACTCTGTCTTTGGGCGTGCCATCTATTTGTCCTCGGTCTGGTCCAACAAAAATTTGATGACGCAAAAGATCACCAGTAGCGTGATGGTGATGGAGAGCACCGCCACCAGCAAGAAGTTGATTATGGTTTCCATACGCGCAGCACCTTGGATTTGTGGATGGGTTCGTCAACCGCTGGCGCATTGCCAAAGCGTGGCATCCAACCGTATCTGCGCCAAATCTTTTGCACATCAGCACCGCGAGTCGGCGTGAATGCAGCGTCAAACACATGAATGGTTGGCCATGTGATCTTTGTGCCGTGTGGTGGTGTCCAGTTAAGCTTTCTCATTTTTGAGTCGCCAGCAATTCCATCTCGACATCTTTCACGCGGTCACGCAGTATGCTGACCTCATGCTCCAACTCGGTGATCTTGCGTTGCATTCTTTCGCGTGTCATGTTCTCCGCGTGCGCCCATCCAATCATCGTGCCCTCGGTGACGGCCATGCGTGCAAACTTGGCGTATTCATCGCGGGTGAGAAATCCACCACCCACTTCCATGGGTGGCGTGAACTTATTGACAGCGCGGTCAATCTCAATTTGCATGGTCTGTGACATTGTTTTCTCCTTTGGGTTGTGTGTTCCAGGCTTGCACCAACAGGGTTGCGTTATAGGGGATGCGTGTCACGGTAGACAAGAATAAGCCCTTACCGCGCTGTTTGCGTCCCCATGCATCCATGGCATTGGTGTTCTTCAATTCGTTGCGTTTGACGGCGGCATAGACCGCGTTGGGCTTGAATCCTGCCTCTACCAACTCGGACATGGTCCGAGGTTCTTGGCAGTAGTCTTGCAGCTCGGTCACGCCGACCACCATGCGACAAGCAGTGCGGCCAAGCCTACGCCGATGGCGAGGCACAGCAAGTAGTCAAAGGCAGCCTCAGCGCGTTTGCTGAGTTTGCGGTGGTTCTCCACCGTCATGGCGTGTTGTGTGTGGTTCATAAAAGCCTTTCAAGTTGTTGACGAAGTAATCATAGCACTATTTGCATATCTGTCAAATCACCTACAAGTTAGTCAGGTATTTCATACCCTACAATGTCTCTGCGCGTTTCTGCTTTCGCGCAGTTGCCTTTGGGGGATCGGTTCGCTGATCCCCTTTTTTCCCTGTACACTTGACGCTTTCCACAAAACATGGTTAACATTGTAAACATGAAAGTATCTCAACAAGCAATACACGACATCAAGCACAAGATTGAGTCAGCCGGTTATCGGATGTCGGACTTGTGCCGAGTCGCAGAGATTGATCAGGCGCAGCTCTCGCGCTGGGTTAACGGTCAGACAGAGCCACTTTACAGCACCGTCATACGCTTGGAAGAGGCTGCCAATGCGCTGATCTCAGCGCGTTTGCAGGTGCTCAACAAGGCGATGGAGGATGCCGTCAAATGAGAGTAATCGGAATCGATCCTGGCCTTTCCGGTGCGGTGGCCGTCATCAATGGCACTGACAGTTTGATCGTCATTGATATGCCCACCATGACGGTGGAGCGCAACGGCAAAGCCAAGCGACAGGTCAGCGCCAGCGAGTTGGCTGACATCTTCTCCCCCTACGACTCAAGCAAGTGTCATGTCTATGTTGAAAAGGTCAGCGCAATGGCTGGCCAAGGCGTGACAAGTGTCTTCAGCTTTGGGCGCTCATTTGGCATGATTGAAGGCATCTTGGCCGCGTTCAAACTGCCAGTGACATATGTCGCGCCAGCCACTTGGGTCAAGGCCGTTGGCCGTGGCCAAGGCAAGGATGCCAGCCGCGCACGCGCCATGGAACTCTTTCCAAACAATCAGTCTGACTTTAAGCGAGTCAAAGATGATGGCAGATCAGACGCTGCGCTGATCGCATATTGGGGCAAACACCATGCAAGATAAAGAGAGACAAGTCATGCGCGAGCACATCATCTGGCTGGGCACTCAGTTGGAGTTGCAACGCAAAGCCAATCAGGACAAGGTGGTGCTACTCAAACGCATCCTAGACCCCGAAGACCTTGGACACGCTGTCAGCCATGAGGTGAGGCAGTTGGCGTATCAGATCATCATCAATGACCATCACTTGGAAAGAGACACATGGCAACAAAACAACGCAGACTAAGACCCTCGGCATCATCACGGTGGATAGCGTGTCCAGGCTCGGTCAAGCTCTGCGCTCAAGTACCTCAACGCCCCTCTGGTGAAGCCGCGCAGCTTGGCACTGCCATTCACGCGCTGGCCGAGACCTGCTATCAGCTCGACACCGATCCCATGAAATTCATTGGCGAGGAGATTGAAGGCGTGATATTGGACGCTGACGATTGTCAGATGGCGCTGGACTACCTGAACGAGATTTGGAATATCGAAGGGCTGACAGAAAAAATGAATGTCGAGTACCCAGTGAAGTATCAGTCTGCTGAATACATCCAAGTGGGTGGCACTGCTGATGTCGTGGGTTACTCCATGAAGAGTGGCAAGGTCTATGTCACTGATTTGAAAACTGGCAAGGGTTATGTTTCAGAGGACTCTACACAGCTCAAGATTTACGCGCTTGCCTACACGCAGGGCATGGGGCGCGATTGGATCAAAGAATTCCATCTCACGATTGTGCAACCGCACTCAGGCGAGCCGCGCACAATGGTCATGCCAGCAGCCGAGTTGTGGGAGTGGGAAGAGAAGGTACTGCGTCCCGCGATGATCGCCACACAGCTTGATGACCCGCCACTCTATATGTCCGAATCTGCTTGTCAGTGGTGTGACGCGAAGACGATTTGCCCTAAACAGAAACAACAATTCGATGTTGTGGCCACACAGACTGACATCACCGCGATGAACAAAGAAGAGATCGCGGAGGTGATGAAGACACTCACACCGGATCAGATCAGCGCCATTCTGGACAAAGCACCGATGGTTGAGAAATTCATCAAGGCGGTGGAAGAGCACGCGATGCAGGCTATGGAAAAGGATGGCATGGTGCTGCAAGGCTGGCAACTCGCACCGAAACGCCCAACGCGCAAATGGTTGGATGGTGACAAGGCCGCTGACAAGTTGGCCGAGTTGGGACTTACCCGAACACAGATTTTTGAAACAAACCTTATTACTCCAGCGGCAGCAGAGAAACTGCTTCCAAAGGATCAAAGAGTTATCTTGGACGAGTTATCGGTCAAGGTATCAAGTGGACTCACGCTTGCGAGAGATCGCAGTCTGAGTCAATAATGCAAACCCTGAAACTTAGAAAGCGAAACGCAAAATGCTAAACCTCTCATCTGCTGGCGGCTCTGGAAACTACATCCGCTTCTCTCCTCAAGCTAACGCTTGGACAAACAATCTTGGCGAGGAAATCCAACTCAAAAAGATCGTGTTCGACATCAATGATGTGCAAACAGGTTGGCTTGAACTTGGCGTAGGTGTACGCAATTGGCAGCCTGATGCGGCACTCGGTAAGAAAGGACCGCAGCCATCACCCGAAAGTCGGCGCGGATTCATCGTCAAGTTTTACAACAAAGAGGTTGGGTTGGTGGAGTGGTCATCTAACGGCGTAGGTTCAAATATGTCGCTGGAAAAGCTGTACTTGGAGTGCGCCGCGCAGCAAGCCGCCAATGTGGGCAAGTTGCCTGTGCTGGAGTACACCGGCTCTAAGCTGGAAAAGATCGGCAAGGGCACGACACGCATCCCAGCGTTCAACATCATCAGTTGGATTGATCGTCCATTGGGTATGGATGCTGAAGGTGCTGATCACTCTGTACCGGCTGCTGTACCAGTTTACACACCAAGACCTTCGTTTGTGCCACCAGTTGCAACGCCACAGAAGTCAGCAATGGCCGCGGCAGTAGCTGATGACGAGATGTTTTAACTGATTGCTTTGAAGCACCGCTGGCTAACCCCAGCGGTTTTTTTTCCTCTAAAAAATACAACATGAAATATCTCTCACTTTGCAGTGGTATTGAGGCGGCAACCGTAGCATGGCATCCCCTTGGATGGGAGGCAGTAGCGTATTCGGAGATCGAAAGATTTCCCTCTGAAGTGCTGGCGCACCATTACCCACACACGCCAAACCTTGGCGATATGACGAAATTTAAGGAGTGGTCAATTGAATCAAATGTCGATGTTCTTGTCGGAGGAACTCCCTGCCAATCATTCAGTGTCGCAGGACTCAGAAAAGGATTGGATGATCCGCGTGGCAACCTCATGCTCACCTATCTTGCCATTGCTCGCCAATATCGGCCCAGATGGTTGGTCTGGGAGAATGTCCCTGGTGTCCTGTCATCTAACGGAGGAAAAGATTTTGGAGTCTTCCTCGGGGCGCTGGGAGAACTCGGGTATGGGTTCGCATACAGGGTTCTTGACGCTCAATACTTCGGAGTGGCACAGCGCCGCCGCCGTGTGTTCGTTGTCGGATACCTTGGAGACTGGCGAGCTGCCGCAGCGGTTCTTTTTGAGCGCCACAGCCTGTCAGGGCATCCTGCGCCGAGCAGAGAAAAGAGGGAAAGTGTTGCCGGAACAATTGCAGCACGCTTTGGCATCAGTCGTAACAACCACGAAGAATGCGTGACCTCAGTAGCAAAAGGTTTTTATGAGTCTGGGTTTGCCCAATATCAAAAAGCGGATGTGGGCGGGACAATTAAGGCATCAGGTGGCGTGTTGGGTGGAGGCAGTGAGACTTTCTTAGCGCAACCCATTGCATACAACATTGCGCCTGGCAAAGGTGCATTGAAAGATGACATCCATGTCACTGATGCTGATTCGACAAAGACTTTGGATGCGTCAGGTAGTAATCCTGCAATGCATCAAGGTGGCGCGGCAATATTGCAAGCAATGGCCGTCAGAAGACTTACCCCTGTGGAATGTGAGAGATTGCAGGGCTTTAGCGATAACTACACCGACATCAAATCAAAGGGCAAACCCACGCCAGACGGGCCAAGGTACAAGGCGCTAGGCAACAGCATGGCAGTGCCTGTGATGGCATGGATCGGGCAACGCATACAAGAAGTAGAGGCAATATGCAAGCAGAACAAATAGCCAAGCTGATACAGCAAAGAAATGAAGAACTCAAGTTGATGGCAGAACATCAACTGCTGATGCTGCATTTCAAAATCTTGCAGAAAAAAGTGAAGAAGCTGGAGAAGAAATGCAAGCAGAACAAATAGCCAAGACGCTGGGCAACGCGAAGAAAGCCAACGGTCAATGGGTGGCTAGTTGCCCTGTACCGAGTCACGGCAAAGGCAACGGCGACAAGAATCCATCACTCAGCATCGACATCAATGATGAGGGCAAGCCTCTCTTTCACTGCCATGGTGGTTGCAGCCAAGAGGATGTCTTCCACACCATCAGAGCATTGAACTTGCTACCGGAACTCTTGGACAAGCCTGATCCCTTGGCCAACATCAGACCGATTCCGCGCAACATACTGGAACAGGAGTGGGCGTATCAGGATGAGGACAGGCAGACAGTCTTCGTTAAGCAGCGGTACAAGATAGGGGAGTCTGGAAAGACTTATAGACTCTACAAAGTTGATAGTGATGGCAGACGCTCCACAACGCTTGGTGACGCACGCATCGTCCCCTACAACCTGCCTGCGCTCTTGGACGCGAAGACAGCGGGGCGCAATGTCTTCTTGGTAGAGGGCGAGAAGGCAGCGGACGCGATCAAGTCAATTGGCATGATCGCCACCACCGCGCACACTGGCGCCGGATCATGGCCAGCCGCCATCACCGAATACTTTGCCGGAGCGCAGGTCATCATCGTGCCGGACAACGATGTAGCCGGTTGGGGTTATGCGTACAAGGCAGCCGAGGCTATTCTGCCCATCGTGAAGTCACTGAAGGTTGTTGACCTTGGATTACAGGGGCAAGGTGACGATGCCTTTGAATTCATTGAGGCGGGTGGCGGTAGAGCCGAGCTGGTGGCGTTGGTCAAGGCGGCGCCAATCATCACAACGCTGGATCAGGTAACGATGCCCGAACGATTGAATCCGATTTTGCAATCAAGTACACAAAACGAGGAAAAGCATACACATGAGCTTGATCATGTACAGAAAACGGCAGAAATTGAACATGAGTTTGCGGCAGAGCCAGCAGCACCACCAAAACCGTCAAAGCAAATACAGATCGAGCATTGGGACTCCATCCAAGATGAGCCGGTGAAGTGGCTGATTGATGGTGTGTTGCCGCAAGGCGCGTTCAGTGCGCTCTATGGACCGCCAGGATCATTCAAGTCGTTCATTGCCTTGGACATTGCACACGCCATCGCCACAGGAACGCCATGGATGGACAGAGAGGTCAACGAGGCTGGTGCGGTGCTGTACATCGCAGGCGAGGGCTTTGGCGGTATCGGTGCAAGGATTAAGGCGCTCAAGATTCACCACCGAACAGAGAGTGGCGCACCGATCTATGTGGTCAGACATCAACTCAACCTCAGATCAAGCATTGAAGACTTCAACGCGCTGGTGCTGGCCATCGAACAGCTGGTGCAGCAGTCGGGTATCGAATTCAAGCAAATAGTCATAGACACGCTGGCCAGAGCCTTTGGCGGTGGCAATGAGAACTCCAGCGAGGACATGGGAGCGTTCATCACAGCCTGTGGACGCATTCAGCAGATCGTGCAGGACTGTGGGCTGATGATCTTGCACCACAGTGGAAAGGATGCCACCAAAGGATTGCGCGGTCACTCTAGCCTACTCGGGGCAGTGGACACCGAGCTGGAGCTGCTCAGATTCGAAGACAGCATGAAAGGAATCGTCACCATCAGCAAGCAAAAGGACGGTGCGGACAACGACAGGATTGGCTTTGAGATGGTCACGGTGGAGCTGCCAGCGCCACAAGGATCACTCCAGATCGGTGAGCCGCAGACCAGTTTGGCCGTCAACCCATGCGAACTCGGGCAGTTTGACGCGCTGAAAAGGGACGCAAAAGGTGCGTCCAGCAACGCAGGACACGGCAAGAATCAGGTCTTGTCGCTCCAATGCTTAGAAAATGCGATTAAGAAGAATGGCTTCTTGAAGTTAATCGAAGGTTCACAGCGTATGGTGGTGGATTTGAAGCACTGGAGAGAGGAATTGTGGTCAAAGATGGGGTGCACAGATGAGGATAAGGACAGTTTTAAGGTCACATGGAGTCGCATCAGGAAGGACTTGTCCAGACATGGACATGGACAAATCAGCGATGGATTTGCGTGGCTGGCATCCAAAAGCGAATCAGGCGAGGCATTTTGATACTGTATGAATAGACAGTTAACAGTTAACAAACAAGGTACAAATGTTACCTGTTTGTTCCGCACAGGTTAACAGTAACAAACCGAGAGTCTAGGACTCGGAGGTTTGTTACCCTCTGTGTGTTACCAATTAGCAACAAAAGCAAAGGAAGAGAAATGGCAACGAAAAGAAACGCAAGACAGCATCCAGTGGTGGTGAGTCCAAGTCCACAAGCAGATGCGTGGACGGTTTATGTGCAATCCAAGTTGGTGGAACTGGAGGCGGCGAAAGCGGCCAGCGATAGGAAATGGGGAGAAAATCGACTGATTACTTTAGTAGACAGTGAGTTGAGGGAGAAATTCTGGACGCAGAACGGCAGATTGCACCAAGCGATTGCGTCAAAGGATCATGCGAAATTCGATTCCAGTCTGGCGGGGATGATCAGGGCTTATGGCGTGTTGGATCAGTGGGCAGCAGATCAAGGCATCACGCCAGCCAACGATCAGATTCCGAGAATCGAGTGGGAGATGCAGACAGGTCAGGTCATGGTGATTGTCAGGACGGTCAACGAGACTTTGGCTATGCAGCGCGAAAGGCAGGAACTGAGCAACCATTGCATTTGGAGCATGGAAGAGCTGGAGGTGATCTTCAACGATCCACTGGTGCAGCAGGTCATTGCTGTCAAAGCCTTTGATCCAACCGCCAAGGTGGTTAGCTTCAAAGCCAACAAAATCGGTGGAGAATCAGGCTTTGACGACTTTCCAGATGACCTTGAGGTGCTGGACGGTCCACCAGCAGAAAAGAAATTCAACAGCAAACAAGCGGAGAGGTTCAAAAATGGAACAAATTAAGCGATTAGGGGCTTTGATCAAGGAAAAGGTACTGGACATCGTCCAGCGTGTAAAAACGGCTTTAAAGCGGGTCTGAGCGTGCCAGGTAGACCGAAATTCAGGCAAGACATGGCGCTGCTTGAGGATTTGCCAGATGACATGATCATCTCGATGCTTGAAGTCGGCAAGTCACAGACGCAGATTTGCTATGAGCTTGGCATCGGGCGCAGGTCACTCGAGCAGTGGATCGAAGATACTGATCCCACTATAATCACGCGTGCGCGTGCGAAGGCCGCAGATAAGCTGGCGGTGGAGACTCTGGACATAGCAGACAGCATGGCAGACAGCAACCCGCAGCGCGATGTCCAGCGCATCCGCACGCGCCAGTGGCTGGCCGAAAGGTGGGATCAGAAGACTTACGGCTTACAAAAAGCCGCGCAAATCAACATCAATGTCCAAGACCTGCGCATGGCGGCATTGCGCCACACCGAGGTGCTTGAAGACTTATCCACAGAAAAACGCAATGATTGAACACACTGGCCTGTGGATAACGCAAATCTGCCTACTGATTGAGCAAATCAGAGCCAGTTATCCACATTTGACTTAACATAATGGACATCGTATTAAATGGATTCTGTAAGCGTTCTGTAAGAAAGTATATGGATCAACGACTTAGCGATGCATACCCCTGTGGATATCTTTTCGCTGTAAAGTGGGCGCGGCCTGCGCCTGGCGCGGCGCGATGCCCCCCCCTTGCGCGTTTGCGGCGGGGGCGGCTGATGACGCAGCCAAACACCTACCGAATCCCATAACCCGATGACCACCACCCCTACCCCCACCGCCGCGAAGCGGGCCGCCCCGAAAAAAATTTCCAATGATTTGGTGGCCAATAACCCTTTTGTCGAATTCGTCAAGCTGTACAAGCACAACCCTGTCCTGTTTGTCCGCGAGGTGCTCAACACTGAGCCTGACCAGTGGCAGGTGGAATTCTTAAACAGCATCGCGGCAGGCAACCGCCGTATCTCTGTGAGGTCAGGCCATGGCGTTGGCAAGTCCACCGCAGCCAGCTGGGCGATGATTTGGTATCTGTTCTTGCGCTTTCCGGTCAAGGTGGTGGTGACAGCACCGACCTCCAGCCAGCTCTACGATGCCTTATTTGCCGAGGTCAAGCGTTGGGTGAAGGTGCTGCCGCCCATGCTGGCCGAGCAATTGGATGTGAAGCAGGACCGTATTGAGGTGATTGGCGCAAACGAGGAAGCGTTCATCTCGGCCAGGACAAGCCGCGCAGAGCAGCCCGAAGCCTTGCAGGGGGTTCACAGTGATCATGTGATGCTGGTGGGGGACGAGGCATCCGGTATACCTGAGAAGGTGTTTGAGGCGGCATCTGGCTCAATGTCCGGACACAACGCCGTGACGCTATTACTCGGCAATCCGGTGCGTTCCAGCGGCTTCTTTTACGACACCCACAATCGGTTGGCGGGGGACTGGGTGACGATGAAGGTGTCCTGCGCTGACTCTCCGCGGGTCAGTGAGGCATACATTGAGGAGATGAAGGCGCGTTACGGTGAGGATTCCAACGCCTACCGCATCCGCGTCTTGGGGGAATTCCCTAAGTCTGACGAAGATACCGTCATTCCCATGGAGTTGCTGGACTTGGCGATGAATCGGGATGTGGAAGCGAGTCCCTATGCGCCATTGGTGTGGGGTTTGGATGTGGCACGCTTTGGCTCGGACCGTTCCGCATTGTGCAAAAGGCGGGGGAACGCGGTGACTGAGCCGATCAAGACTTGGAAGAATCTGGATTTGATGCAGTTGACTGGTGCGGTGGTGGCCGAGTACGAGATATTGCCGCCATCTGAGAGGCCGACAGAGATATTGGTTGACAGCATTGGACTTGGCGCTGGCGTGGTTGACCGTCTCAGAGAGTTGAATCTGCCAGCTCGCGGTATCAATGTGAGCGAGTCCCCTGCCATGGGTACGACATACCGCAACTTAAAGGCTGAGCTTTGGTACAAGGCCAAGTCGTGGTTGGAGGCGCGGGACTGTCGGCTGCCAAAGGATGAGCTGCTGATTGCTGAGTTGGCGACAGTCAGGTATTCGTTTACCTCTAACGGCAAGATTCAGATTGAGGGTAAGGATGAGATCAGAAAGCGTGGTTTGGCCTCGCCTGACAAGGCTGATGCTTTTTGCTTGACCTTTGCTTCTGACGCTGTGATTGGCATGATGGGGTCAAAGGCGAGCACGAAGTGGAGTCAACCGTTGAAAAGAAACCTTTCAAGGGTTGCATAATTCGTTTATTCAAGGAGTAACGCATGAAGATGACCAAGGCACAAAAGAAAGTTGGTTCTGTAATGAAGGAGTACAAGGCTGGCACATTGCACTCTGGCAAAGGCGGCAAAGTCGTCAAGAATCCTAAGCAGGCCATCGCCATTGCGTTGTCCGAAGCCAAGATGCCCATGCGCGGTGCGCGTACAGCAAAGAACATGAAGACCAAGGGGATGCGTTAATGGCTACCTTGAAACGCACCATGGATCAGGCCATGGACAAAGACGAGGGTTATGAGGATGGCAAGAGTTGTCCCATGCCCACGCAAGACATCACGCTGAACTTGAAGAATCGCGGCAAGGCAATTGCGTCTGCGAACTACGGTCCTGAGAATCCGAATCTGCCCAACAAGCAGTATTGGATGCAGATGGCCAAAGAGTGGGGCGTGGACGCTGAAGATGCGAAGATGAGCCGTTGCGGTAACTGCGCGGCCTTTGATCAGGAAGAGTCGATGCTCAATTGCATTGCCAAGGGCATTGGCGATGAGGGCGATCCTTGGGGCA
>Ga0315909_10001809_pt1 | contig 28256 bp, 41 predicted proteins | sample LakEriMetagenome_11_FD_203527 | JGI IMG/M metagenome (GOLD analysis project Ga0315909, IMG submission 203527) | Freshwater fungal communities from buoy surface, Lake Erie, Ohio, United States - Buoy 2 MA125 | ecosystem: Environmental > Aquatic > Freshwater > Lake | place: USA: Lake Erie, Ohio... | reverse complement strand
ACAACCCGGTCGCTGAGTCGACCCGGAAGTATCTGAAGCTCCGTGACCAGGCTGTCGCCGAGCTGAAGCAGAACTACAACGTGACGTTGAAGTCAGAGAAGAACTCGCGCGCTGTCCAACTCAAGGAGTTTCTGTACGCCTACGGGGAGGACCTCGCGGTGCAGAACCCGGACTTTAGTAGGCTTTGGCAACGTGAACTTTCGGCAGAGGTTGAGGACTGATGGCAGAACAATCGTCACCAAGTACAACCGTCCCTGACGACGGTTCAGAACCCCAACTCCCGCCCGCCGATTCTGCTACCGGCCAGCGTCGCGGGGGTGCTACGAGCGACTTCTCGCTGTACTACCAAGCAGCGTTCGACGACGCGTACGCGTACCTGAAGCAGAAGCCTCTCAAGCAGAGACTTGATCTGCTGGAGATGCTCCGGAAGAAGGGTTTCCAGTCGGGTAGTGCCGTGTCCCCGACCGGGCTCGACCCGACCGATGTCTCACGGGTGCGCGAACTGTTGCTGTACCAGGATTCGCTGTCCGACGTTTCGGCGGCCGATGTTCTACTGAATACAACTTTGGACAAAGTCAAGAAGTGGACTGATACGTCAACGTCACGCGGATCGAGCACTCGCACCCCTGACGCAGACCTGGACACCTACCTGACGGCAGCGATGCAACAGAAACTGGGTCGATCCCCGCGCAAGTCTGAACTTGAGAAGTTCCGCAAAGCGTACGGGGCGATGGAAGCTGCGGGCGGGGAGCCGAGCGCGACGACCGCCGCAATGAGCCAAGTGCAAGAAGGCAACAAGGACGAGTACGAGGCTGCCCAGTTCGCCTCGTTTGCGTCGACGTTCGAGACGATGTTGCGAGGTGCATGATGGCTAGCAAGAAGAGAACCGACAAGACCCCTCCGTCCCCTACTACAACGGTTCCGAAGTCAGGCGCAGATCTTATTCGCGACATCTTCACCGGTGCTAATACACCCCAGGGTCCTGTCGCGCCTACGACGACTGCGCCTCGATCGACAACGACAGCCCCCAAGAAGTCGTCTCCGTCCACCACGACCCCAAAGAAATCGACCACTACGACTACACCCTCGGCGACGTTGCCCCCGGCAAGCCCGACAACGTCCAGCCCCAAGTCCACCACTACGACCGTCCCCGCCAGCAAGGGAACGCCGTCGTCAAAGAGTGGTCCGTCGTTCCGAGAGATTGAAGAGCGCGACAAGAACTACCAGCCGCCGAAAGAAGACAAGCCAGGGAAGAAGAGCAAGAAAGACGGAAAGAAAAAGACCGAGGAAACGGCAGATACCGCTGCTGCGCCGACGCTGGAAGAGAACGTCCGCAGGCTCTACCCGCAGTTCTCCTACCTCCTCGACAACCCTGAACTGTTCGGCGACGATGTGCTGGCCGTCATCAAGCGGGCCGTCAAGGACGGGTGGACATCGACCCGTTTCCAGGGGGCGATCCAGTCGACCAAGTATTGGCAGACAACCGTTGCGGACGCAAAGAACTTTGATGCCCTGACCCCTGCTGACCAAGACGTCAAGGTCCAGGACACCATCGACGAGATCAACAAGATTGTCGACATGGGCACCATTTCGGAGCAGGAACTGACCAAGTTTGCCCGCGATATGGCTCGCCGGGGAATCAAGGGGGAGAACCTCAAGAAACTTACGTACGGCATGGCATTGTCCGCTGGTGCATCAGCGGAAACCGTGACCGACGTTCTTTCGTCCAACGACGCCGTCACCATGAAGAAGGTCGCCCGCGCCTACGGAGGAAACCTTTCAGACGATCAGGTCAAGCAGTACCTGACTGAAGGAAAGACCCCGCAGCAGGTGCAGATGATGTACCGCGAGAAGGCAAAGGGGCTGTACCCGCACCTGACCGCCCAGTTCGACGCGGATCTCACGATGGACGACATCCTCAGCGACTACAAGTCGATGGCTGCCAGCGTCCTCGAGCGAAGCGAAACCGACATCGACTTCACCAAGCCCGAGTTCCTCGAAGCAATCGCAACAGACGATGGCAAGGGAAACAAGCGTCAGCTCACCCTGGGCGAGTGGAACAAGAAACTCAAGACTGACGACCGGTACGGGTACAGCAAGACAACCCGCGCAATCCAAGACGCACGTCAGATCGCGTTCAACATCAGCAAGGCTTTCGGGAAGGTCATCTAATGGCAGAGCAGGACGCCAAGGCAATCATCAAGACAATGCTGGATCGCTACCAGCTCGGAGACCTCTCCGATCAAGTGTGGGCTCTGATCTCTGACGAGACCCTGCCGGCCAACGCCGACATCGACCTGATTGGCGACGCTCTGCGCGACACCGACACGTTCAAGAAGCGTTTCCCCGCCAACGAGGCACGCAAGAAGGCCGGCTTGCCCGAACTGACGGTGTCGGAATACATCGGGCTTGAGCGCGGTTATTCCAACGCGATGAGGGGATCCGGCCTTCCGGCGGGTTTCTACGATGATCCGACCGACTTCGAGAAGTTCATTGCCGGCGACACCTCGGTCGCCGAAGTGCAGAGCCGAGTCAACGAAGGGTTCAAGGCTGTGTCTGAAGCCAACCCCGAAGTGATCAAGCAGATGAAAGATCTGTACGGCGTCGACAACGCGGGGCTGGCCGCCTACTTCCTTGACCCAACCAGGGCAACCCCGCTTCTCGTCAAGCAGGCACGGTCCGCTCAGATCGCTGCCGAAGCTGCTCGTCAGGCGGGAATCCAGCTGACTGCCGCCGAAGCAGAAGGGCTCACCGCCGAGGGCATCTCGGCACAGCAAGCCCAGCAGGGCTTCGGGATGATGCGCGAGCAGGCTGACCTGGCGCGACCGCTTCAAGCCGGTGAGGAAGCACTCACCCGCCAAGAGCAGATCGGAGCTGTCTTCGGCACGGACGCCGCAGCTCGTCAACGGGTCGAGACTCGCGCACGCCGGCGTCGCGCAGCGTTCGAGCAGGGTGGCGGGTTCGCCGCAACCCAGCAGGGCACAGCCGGTTTGGGAGAAGCCCAGTAGATAGTTGCGGACTCAACAATCGGTTCGTTATATTGACACCGATCCCGCTGGGAGGAACCAGGCTGACCGCCCCCCGAGTCAGACTGCGTACATATGGGGTGTCAACCGCAGCCGTTCTACTCCTCCGGTAGAACGTGGGCCCGAAATGGAGAGTGCCATATGTCAGAGTTCGAAGATCTCGACGAAACAGAGACCGAATCCCACCAGGAGCGCAACCCGCTCAGGTCAAGGATGCGGGAGCTGGAATCGGAGATCAAGTCTCTCCGTCAGCAAGCAGCCGAAGCCGAACAGGCGAAGCGCGAACTGGCTTTCGTGAAGGCGGGAATCGACCCGTCCGACACGGCAGCCAAGTACTTCGTCAAGGGCTACGACGGCGAACTGTCGGTGGATGCGATCAAGGCAGCGGCAGTCGAAGCAAGGTTGCTGACACCCAACCAGCCAACATCTGATCCTTCCGAGCAGGACGCTTGGAACCGGACCAATCAGATCGCGGCAGGAGCGGGGTCGGTGAGCCAGGTTCCTGACCTGGAAGCGAGACTGAACGCCGCTACCACCGAGGAAGAGGTTCTTCAGATTCTGCGTGAGGCGCAGCAGTAACCAACCTCAATCCGCAAAGGAAACCCGATCATGGCCTACACCCAGGTCTCATCCCTCTCCCTCAATCAGACAGCCTTCGAGAAGCTCGCGTACTTCGCGCTGCGTCCGGAGCTCTACTACGACCGCTTCGCCGAAGTCGAGGCAACCAACGCCACCAACGTCGGTGACACCCACACGTTCACGATCTTCGCGGACCTCGCAGACGCCACCTCGGCTCTGTCGGAGACCGTCGACGTGACCCCGGTGGCCCTGTCCGACAGCCAGGTGTCGGTGACCATGCAGGAGTACGGCAACGCCGTCGTGACGACCGCGAAGCTCCGTGCCACCTCGTTCATCAACGTGGACCCCGTCGCGGCGAACGCCGTCGGTTTCAACGCCGGCAAGTCGATCGACACGATCTGCAAGAACGTGCTCCAGGCCGGAACCAACGTGGTCTACGCGACGGGCGGTGCGACCGATCCGTCGAGCCGCGCCACCGTGCAGCCCGAGGACACCCTCGCAGCGAACGACGTCCGCAAGGTCGTCGCCCAGCTCCGTGGTGCCAACGTGCCGACCATCGGTGGTTCCTACGTGGGCTTCATCCACCCCGACGTCTCGTACGACTTCCGGTCGGCGACCGACGCCGCTGCGTGGCGCACCCCCGCGAACTACGTCGATCCGTCCGGCATCTACAACGGCGAGATCGGGATGTTCGAGGGCGTCCGCTTCATGGAGTTCAGCCGCGCACCGAAGTTCGAGGATGCCTCGGACGGTTCGGGTTCGTCCACCGGCGTCAACGCCAAGGTCGACGTGTACGGCACCCTGATCATGGGTCGTCAGGCTCTCGCCAAGGCGGTCGCCAACGCGGCCGGCTACGGCGCACAGCCGACGATGGTCTACGGCGAGGTGACCGACCTCCTCAAGCGTTTCCAGCCGGTCGGCTGGAAGCACTTCGTCGGGTACGGCGTCTTCCGTCAGGAGGCCCTCCGTCGCATCGAGTCGTCGTCCTCGATCGGCGCGAACTCCTAACCAGGAGTTGACCGCCTGACCGGCTCGCGAGCTGGTCGGAAGAGCGAAGCCCCCGCCTTCGGGCGGGGGTCTTTGCTATTATTGGACTTGTTCATTCCGCGAAAGGAACACAATGGCCGCGAAGAAGATGCCCGCCAAGAAGACGCCCGCAAAGAAGATGGCATCTCAGAAGGCTCCCGCCAAGAAGACTGCCGGGAAGGTAAACAAGAACTACAGCGACGAAGAGGCCATCGCCGAGGTCAAGAAGGCGTTCTTGTCGCAGGCCAAGGCGATGGGTGCTGGAGAAATCGTCCGCTACGGCGGTGACCTCGGCCCGAAGCGCAAGGGGACTGTGCAGCAATGGGCACGCAACGTCGACAACGCGATGGGCGACACGTGGTTCGAAGGTCAGGCGGCTGCCGACATCGGTATCCCGCGCGCCGGCAAGATCCTGAAGAAGTACCGCGACACGTGGATCAAGCCCATGTACGACGGCTCGAGCGGGCCGACCGTGAAGAAGAAGCCTGCCCCGCGTCCCAATCCGAGGATGAAGTAACGGTTCTGCCGTGCCGACATTCGAACCACCCACGGATGCGTTTGTCGACTACGACGACGGCACCGGGATGGGCATTCTCTCGTACCTACGCCCAGGTGATCGCGGACGCAACGTCTTCAAGTTGACTGACGGCACGTTCACCGAGGACGAACCGTTTGACACGACCCTGATCGCCAAGGTGTACCACGGTGGGCACGTGCACGATCTGACTGCAACGGAAGTGTCCGAGCTGACCGCAGCCGGCTACGGCGATTACATCACGGCATGAAGCACGCAGAGACCCACCCGACCCTGGATGTTGAGGGTTGTTTCGGATGCAAGATTGCATCGACCTCGTTTGGTTCTAACTCGACAACAACTCGCGGTGCTGCTGTCGCCAACACGAACAAGACGGAGCGTGGCTGGCAGAAGGATATGCCGGCGTACAAGCGTCTCCGGAAGAATGGTTTGCAACCTCGTCAGATTGACGGGTGCGCCGAGATCGAGCGTCGCGCTACCACAGCCGAACAGGTCGAGACCGGGAGGGTCGGATGAGCATCGAGTATCGCGGTGAGAAGTTCGCCGGCTACAACAAGCCGAAGCGCACCCCAGGACACCCCAAGAAGTCTCATGCTGTGCTCGCCAAGGAAGGGTCGACAGTCAAGTTGATTCGGTTTGGTCAGCAGGGTGTGTCGGGATCGCCCAAGAAGGCTGGGGAGTCCGAGTCGTACCGGAAGCGTCGCGAGTCATTCAAGGCTCGTCACGCGTCCAACATCAAGAAGGGAAAGATGTCGGCGGCCTACTGGGCCGACAAGACAAAGTGGTAATGCCACCGTCGGTGAACTACCAACATTGGGACGGAGTGCAGGATCCCAAATATGGCTACGGCGCAATGCTGGACGGGTTCATCAAGCACGTTCCCAAGTCGGTCAAGTTCGACTCCCGATCCTCGGTTCATGTTCATATGGGAGTACCACAATCGCGTGATACGTGGGTTGACGGCCAGCACAGGGTTCTGTTCACAATGTGGGAAACAGATGTACTGCCCCGCGTGTTCAGGACATGGTCGTCGCTGTATGACCAAGTGCTGGTCCCTTGTGAACACAATCGTGAACTATTTAGCCGTCACCATCACAACGTGTCGGTTGTCCCCTTGGGGGTCGATCGGGATGTGTGGGCACCACGGCCCCGTCCGAACAACCCTGTGTTCAGGTTTCACGCCGGCGGGTCGTTGTGGAGACGCAAAGGTCTTGACGTAGTAGTCAGGGCGTTCAACCGTCTCAAGTTGCCCAATGCAGAACTTCACATCAAGGCGGCACCTCACGCGCTGGACGTCCCCAAGGGCGAACTCGGCGACAACATCATTCTCAACCGGGAGTGGATGACCCTCGAGGAGCAGGTCGACTGGTACGCCCAGGCAGATTGCTTCATAGCCGCATCACGGGGCGAAGGTTTCGGGCTGATGCCATTGCAGGCGATCTCGATGGGGATCCCTACGATCGTGTCTGATTCCACAGGCCAGCAACAGTTCAAACACCTAGCGACCGGTGTAGTCCCCTGTTCGAAGACCCCCGCCGTCGGTGGAGGGAAATGGGACGAACCCAACGAGAACGCCCTGTGCGAGCTGATGATGGACCACTATGACGTCAACCCAAGCGAAACAGCGAAAGCGAACGCCGAGCGTACTGAAGACTTCTCCTGGGTCAATGCGTCCAAGAAACTATTGGCAACTATCCCCGTAGGCAGCCGTTTGCCCGAATCTGCCGAAACGATCAAGGAAGAGCCCCGGATCGAAATCACGATGAAGCGGACCGTCAACCCCCATATTGCCGGCAAGAACTACAACTTTGCCAAGGGTCAGCGGTACACGGTCAGCGACGGAATCCACCAAGTGCTGTTTGATGCCGGCGTCGTCGAAGACGGCCCCCTGACGAAGTGTTAGGATCCCCGTCATGCCTGCGCCCGCAACCCAAGATCTCACCATCACTCGAGGTGATACCGAGACGGTTGTGGTGACCCTGACATCTGACGGGACGACCCCGATCAATGTGACAGGAAGAACCTACACAGCGCAACTTCGCACCAGCCCCGATATCGCGGTCATTTCAGCGTCGTTCACGTGCACGGTCACGAACGGTGCCGGCGGGGTCATCACCTGTGTTCTGAGCCCCGCAGCGTCAGCGTTGCTGTCTCCTGGGTATTACTACTGGGATCTCCAAGAGAACGCGTCCGGTGCTATCTCGACGCTTCTTTCGGGAATGGTGACTGTTCTTGCAGATGTGACGAGGTAGACGTGGCAACCACCAACGTCACCATCACTCGCTCAACCGAAACATCCGGGATTGCCACCACGGCGACCATTACCATCGTCGGTACGGACAACGCTGGTCCGATCGGCGCGACAGGAGCGACAGGTGCGACAGGACCAACCGGACCCACAGGAGCTCTTGGTCCTACTGGACCGACCGGCCCTACGGGAGCAACTGGTCCAATGGGGGCAACTGGCCCTACTGGATCTACAGGACCGACTGGACCAACCGGTGCAACTGGACCTACAGGACCCACCGGCCCTACGGGAAGCACAGGTCCAACTGGACCAACTGGTCCCACAGGTAGCACAGGCCCTCTCGGACCTACTGGACCTACTGGGGCAACTGGCATTCAGGGAGATACTGGTCCAACGGGTCCAACAGGAAGCACAGGACCGACAGGCTCGACTGGACCGACAGGTGCGGCGTCGACGGTAACTGGACCGACCGGCCCTACCGGCCCGCAGGGTCAGTCGTCGAGTTTCTACGACTACAAGGTCAACACGGGATCAACTAGCGGCAACCCTGGCACGGGTCTGATTAGTTACAACAACGCGTCGCAGATAAGTGCAACCCAACTCCAGGTCAACCACATTGACCAAGACGGGTACGACATTGACCTGTTCCTCGGTCTGCTTCAGAACGGCGACACGATCATTGTCCAAGCTGCGGGCAACTCAGGCGATTCGCAAGTGTGGAAGATCAACGGTTCCATAACTGATTATGGCAACTCATACTTGACCTTCCCCGTCACGTTGGTGTCGTCGTCGGGGAATGGCACAGCAGGTTTCGTGAACAACGAATCTGTTCTTCTGATCATCAAGAATGTCGGCCCGACTGGTCCGACTGGTCCGACCGGTCCAACTGGTGCTGCCTCGACTGTCGAAGGTCCGACCGGACCTACTGGTCCGACTGGTGCCGCATCTACGGTGACAGGCCCGACTGGTCCCACCGGCCCCGAAGGTCCGACTGGTCCTGTCGGTGTAACCGGCCCCCAGGGTCCGACCGGTCCGACCGGACCAACTGGCCCTCAAGGATTGACGGGTCCGACCGGTGCAGCATCAACTGTTACGGGGCCGACGGGTGCGACCGGGCCGACGGGTGCGACCGGCGACTTCTCTGTCGCACAGACGATCAACGCGCAGACGGCGTCGTACACATTGGTTGCTTCTGATCTTGGGAAGATGGTGACTGTCACAAGCGCATCGGCCACGACAATCACCGTGAACTCGTCGCTCGGTCTTTCGGCAGGGCAGAGCATCGACATTCTGCAACTCGGTGCGGGTCAAGTGACCGTCGCTGCGTCGGGCACTACCGTCAACGGAACACCGGGTCTGAAGTTGCGTGCCCAGTATTCGTCGGCGACTGTGTACTGCACAGCCTCTAACACCTATGTCGTTGTGGGCGACTTGAGTGCCTGATGCCCATTCGTCGGGGATTCTTTGGCGGGTTCGTCAGTCAGGCACCTGACGCGACAGCCAACGCTGTCACGAACTTCAACCAGGATCGCGCCACGTTCAACGCGACGGTGTCGTGGAACCTGTACCCAACCACGGTCTACTTTGACTACAGCACCAGCTCGACGTTCGCGTCGTACTCAACCGCCACCTACGGTTCAACAGTCTCGGCACAGTCATCGTCCGTTTATGTGAACGTCACAGGGTTGAGCGTTGGTACGACCTACTACGTACGAGTCCGCGCGGTAAACCAAGCAGGAACGACAATCTCGGGATCGGTGTCGTTCACCACTTGGTCGCTCAAGACGTACCTGAACACAACAGCAGGGTCGTTCTCGCTATCGGTTCCGTCCATCACACCCACCGGTGGATCGGCAATCGCGCCCGTCATCTACGAGATGCTCATCTACGGAGGTGGTGGCGGTGCGAACTACGCCGGTGGTGGTGGAGGTGGATACCGCATCTTTGCCTCGCACACTTCTTCTGTCGCCGGCACACAGAACATCACGGGCACCGTCGGGGCCGGCGGTGGAGGTGGTAACGGTGGTGCCGGTACGGGCGGTGCAGGAACCGGCGGCACTAGCAGCATCACAGTCGGCGGGTCAACGTGGAGCGCGACCGGTGGTGGTCCTGGCAACCACCCCGGCAACCCGTGTTCGCCGAGCGGCACCGGAGGAGCATCGGGATCGGGCGATAACACGTCCAAGGGTGGCGGCAGCAACACCTACGGGTACTACTACCAATGCAACCCGTACAACTGCAATCCATACGCGTGCAACCCGTATCAATGCAACCCGTACTGCTGTGGCGGTGTTGACAAGAACGGCAACTGCCTAGGGTGGTGCTACGAAACCTGCTACCAAACCTGCTACCAAACCTGCTACAACACCTGCTGTGATGCCAACGTCTACGCAGGCGGTGGTGGAGGTGGAACAGACTCGGCAGGCTCCAACGCGTCCGGCACAACCTCGCAGGTTGGCGGCAACGGTGGAAACGGCGGTGGTGCCTACGGCCTGCGTGGTGGTAACGGCGGTGGTGGTCGAGGCACGCAAGGCATAGGATCGAACGGGTCAACCAGCGGATCAGGGCCGATAGTAGGCACCGGCGGGCAGGGTTGGTTCAACGCCGGCGTCGCAGGTGGTGTCACCTTCAAGTACTATGGACCGTAGGAGGGACCCATGACACCAACCCCGTTCTCACTAGACGTACTCGCCACCCACAAGTGCTTCTTCCTGCTCGATCAGATTCCAGGTCGGGCAGAAGACATCAGCCTCACCATCGTCACACCCACCGGCGAAGAAGAAGTCGACTTCGTTGACCTGTTCACAATGGACGACGGTCGCATCATCGCCGCCTGGGAACACCCCATGCAGAAACTGCCGAACCACAACCTCATCGCACGATGCGGCGAAACACGGCAGATCATCAATCTCAACAACATCGAACGCGTCCTCCCGCACTTTGACCGCCCAGTCTCAGCCACCAACGGAGCGTTCCTGTTCACCGACTCGGCACCGTTGCCGAACGGTGACTGGAGATGCGACAGGGGGATGTACGGCCCCGTCCCGTTCGTCGTTGAACAACTGCCCCGCGTCTTCAACGAAGCATCCGAACTGATCGTCTTCGAGCATCTTCTGACCGTGAACGGTGTCGGCTCGATCATCTACATCGAGTCCCGAAACGAAACCCCGCGCGGCACCTACCTGATTGGCAACAGCGTCGCCCCGGCCACCACCCGCACATTCCAAGAGATGATCAGACTGGTGTGGGAATGGGCAATGCTGGCCGAAGCACCGTTTCACTCCACCGACAGAACAGCAGTCCAAGCATCTGCGTTCCTGGACTGGATGGATCTGACCACCCGCGAAACAGAACACATCGCCTCAATGCCCGATATGCAGATCGGGCGTTTCCTGTCCGGGGCGACTGACGCGCGCCGCCGACCCGACAACAACCCACCGATGACACCAGTCATCGAATCCTTGCTGTTCAACAGAATGGCTGCCAGCTCGCTCGCCTTTATCGTGAAGCGGAACCCGACCCTGTGGAACCTAAATGAAATCCTTACCGAAGAACAACGGCAACTTACCGCCGGCTTTGAAAGATTCAAGGAGTACTACGGCATCCCCGCAGAGAAGACCATCGCGGACTTCGACGAGATACGCGACATCGCCGTTGCCAACATTGCCAACGAAACGCCGTACATCGACTCTCAGCTGAAACAGTTCGACATCAAGAATGACTTCCTCGGGATGATCGAGTCAGACTCACTCTGACCACAGGAGGGGACATGAAGATTGCGGTGTACACAATCGCCAAGAACGAGGCCGCGCACGTTGGTCGCTGGGCACAGTCCTGCGCCGATGCCGACTTTCGGTTCATCCTTGACACCGGGTCAACAGACGACACCTGCGCGATAGCCCAGTACTTCGGCGTCGCACACGACACCCAAGTATTCGATCCGTGGCGGTTCGACCACGCACGCAACGCGGCCCTAGCCCTGTTGCCTGACGACATCGATATGTGCATCGCGTTGGACATGGACGAGGTGCTGGTCGAGGGCTGGCGCGACGCCCTCGAGGCGGCACCTGAAGGAACGACACGCCCCAGGTACAAGTACGTGTGGAGCTGGAACCCGGACGGGACCGAAGGACTCGTCTACGGGGGCGACAAGATCCACACCCGCCACGGCTACCGGTGGAAGCACCCGGTGCACGAAGTGCTGAAACCCATTGCCGTCACCGAACAGCAACATTGGTGCACCGGGCTCGAGATTCATCATCACCCCGACTCGACGAAGTCTCGAGCACAGTATTTCGATCTGCTGAAACTTGCCGTTGAAGAAGAACCGCGAGACGACCGAAACCAGTTCTATCTTGCGCGCGAGTACTACTTCAACAACGACACCGCCCTCGCACAGTTTCATTTCAGCCAGTTTCTGAAACTTTCCATGTGGCCCCCGGAACGGGCCGCGGCTCGCCGGTATCTCGCCAAACTTCGACCGATGTCAGCCGAGAACATCCTGTACCGAGCTGTCGCCGAAGACCCGTCGCGCCGTGAGACTTGGTTCGCGTTGGCTCAGCTCTACTACGAGAAGCAGGAATGGGCAGGCGTCATGTCGGCGTGCCAAATGTTGTTCCGCATCAAGGACAAGCCGTTGGATTATCTGTGCGAACCCGAATCGTGGGGGTGGCAACCGCACGATTTGATGGCGTTGGCGTGCTACCACCTGGGGTTCTACAGCACCGCCACGGAACACGGGGAGAAAGCCTGCTCCCTCAACCCGACCGACATGAGACTCAAGAAGAACCTCGAATGGTACTATTCCGGGAATGTCGACGGTAGCCCAAATAATCGATAGGACGCAACGGCAACTCCTGTCGGGGGTTGTCGAGGAGAGGAACAAGCTGTCCTCCCCTGCCACCGCTACGGCCACGACCGTCAACTTCGCCTACGACATCTCAGGAATCCGAGCCGGCTCCGTCATCGAGATTGGTTCGGAACTGATGTACGTGTGGAGCGTTTCCACAGGGTCGAACACGGCAACGGTAGACCGCGCCTGGAACGGGACAACCGCAACCGCGCACGCGTCCGGTGCTGTCGCGATCGTCAACCCCCGGTTCCCCCGGAGTCAGATCCTCGAGTCAATCAATGACGACCTGTCCGACTTGGTTTCTCCGAGCAACGGTCTGTACCGGGTCAAGGCAATGGACATCCAGTACAACGGCAACGACCCGATGATCAACCTGCCGTCCACCAATGATGTGATTGAGCTGCTTGAGGTTCGCTTGCGCTACCGATCAAACGACTATCCCGTCATTCGCCGGACCACGATCGTTCGCAATGTGCCTACGTCGGACTTTGGTTCAGGCACCGCACTCAAGTTCAACGAACCGTGCCGGTCCGGCACTCTCCGCGTCACCTACAAAGCCCCGTTCAACCGTGTATCTCGCGAGACCGACGATCTCCAACTTGTCGCCGGGTATCCCGTGTCTGCCGAGGACATCCTGGTGATGGGCGCGCAGATTCGGTTGATGACCCCGCGCGAGGTGCGCCGCAACTTTGTCGAGTCCCAGGGCGATACCCGCCGTTCTGATGAGGTTCCTGCCGGCGCGCAGAACAACAGCATCGCCAACATCGTTCGTCTCCGGCGTGAGCGCATCATTGCCGAGGCAGCCAAGCTCGATTCTCAGTACCCGGTCTATCTGAACAGGGACTGACGTGGCCGACGACATTCTTGACGTTGGTGACAACCTTGCTGATGTACCTGCGTTCTACACAGGGACCGGAACGTCAACCCTCGTCCCGTCTGTGTTCCCGATCGGCATCAATGGACGCCCGTACATGGTCGACCGTGCTGCGAACGAGTTCTCTGCCGGGTTTGAACCTCGAGTCCGTGACTCCGTAGATCAAGGCACAGAGCCCGGAGAGGCTTCCATCAACCCGCAGGGCTTGTGGCGTCGCAATCAGACGTCGTGGCATTACGGTGCGGGACAGCGGGACGCTGACGATGCGTACGCAGAGCCGTACAGGTTCTTTGCCTCGAAGGGTGTGAACCCTTGGACAAAGGGTCAGCTGACGTTGCTGAATGCGACGAGACTGCCGTCGTCGTCTGCGATGACCGGCACGAACCTGCCGATGGTCGAGGTCAACGGATACCTGTACGTCGGTGACGGGCAGACCCTGAAGTACACGCAGAACCCTTTCGCTGCTACGCCGACGTGGACGTCGGTGACGACTGGTGCACCAACGGCGGCAATCAACGACATTACGACTGACGGTCAGCAGATCTACGTTGCGTACTACAACTCGGGTGTCTATATGACGACTCCTGGTGGTGCGTCCGTTGCCGCTCATTTCGCTACGTCGGGAACGTACAACTACACCCGGCTTGGATTCGCCAAAGGTTTCGTGTTGGGCTTCCACAACAACGCCGGCGACAGCCATATCCATGCAATCTCGTACTCGACGAGCACCTCCCACGGTTCGGCTTCCGGTACGTTGCGCGACCCCAACTTCGTGTGTGCAGGATTCGCAGGCGGGCAGTCCCAGGTCTACATAGCAGGACGATCGACCGACAACGGTGTGGTGTACAGGATGGGCATCCAGTCGACCGGCGCGCTGGACGTGCCGATCGTGGCCCTAGAACTTCCCATCGGTGAATACCCGACCTCGATCCACGGGTATCTCGGGGCAATCCTGTTGGGCACCAACAAGGGTGTCCGGTACTGCACCACAGACTCCGGAGGAAACCTCCTTGCCGGTCCCGCCATCTCCTCGTCAAAGTCCGTCAAATCCTTTGCATCCGAAGACAGGTTCGTATGGTTCGGATGGTCCAACTACGACGTCACATCAACCGGCATTGGCCGGATTGATTTGTCCGCTTTCGTCGGCTCCAACCAGCCCGCATTCGCATCTGACCTTATGTACACCAGCACGGCACAGGTGCTGTCGGTGCTCCGGTTCACCGATCCCAACACAGGAGTCAGCAAGGGAGTCTTCGCGGTATCCGGCGTCGGCATCGTCGTCGAAGACGCCGCGAACCTGGTCGCTACGGGAACCCTCGAGTCCGGGTTCTACAAGTGGGGCATCCCCGACCGTAAGTTCATCGCCCGCGTCGACATCAAGACAGCCCCGCTGGTCGGGACGGTCGACATCTACACCAGCTTGGACGGAGCAGACTACGAGATCCGCGGTACGGCGACCACCCAAGGATCGGTCGAGTACACGGTGACCGGCCCCGAGGACAAGGTCATCTCAGGGGGATTCAAGCTCGAGCTCAAGAGACAGACCGCCACCACCGGACCCACCCTCACCAGGGTGTCGGGCCGTGCCTACGCAACCCCCGCCCGCAGCAGATACTTCAAAGTTCCGGTCCTTCTCCATGACGTACTCAGACCGTGGAACAAGGAGTACTACATCGACGTCATCGAGGAACGCCGGCTTCTCGAGGATCTGATCCTGAACCCTCGCGTGATCGTCTACCAAGAAGGCAACGAGACCTACTCGGTCATTGCCGAAGACTTGGAATGGCGCGCCTTGGACACCGTCGACACAACCTGGACTTGGCAAGGGACTGCTATTATCACGATGCGATCGATCCAGGAGTAACAGGTGGCCGTAAAGACCCGTAGACAGTACGCAGGTGGCGCAGCAGCAACAACCATCGGCGGTGCTTTGGCATCTGCGGGTGTCACCACGTTCTCCATCGCGTCTGCCACCGGCTGGCCGGCGTCCACCACGGTGCCGTTCTACGTGGTTGTCTCCCCGCAGACCTCCTCAGAAGAGAAAATGCTGGTCACCCTCAATGGGCAGACCGTCACCGTCGTCACACGCGGAGCAGACGGCACGACCGCGAACACCCACGCATCGGGTGCGGCCATCTACCCCGTCGTCACCGCTGTAGACCTGGACGAGGCAAACGAACTGACCTCCAGCTACGCGCACACCGGCGCAATCGTGTACCAAGGTGTGACCACGTTCAACGAACTGACCGTCGGGTCCACCGATCACGTCCTGAAAGTCGCAGCTGGTGTACCGACCTGGGGTCAGGTAGATACCGCCGGCATCGCCGACTCGGCGGTGACGTCAGCCAAGATCGCCGCGAACACGGTCGCAGCCGGCGACATCGCCGACGCATTCAAGAAACTGGTGTGCCCCGTCGGAACGATCACCGCGTTCGGTGGCACGACTGCCCCGACCGGCTGGTTGCTGTGTGACGGGTCAGCGATTGCCGGTGGCTACACCGAACTGATTGCCCTCGTCGGGGTGAACACGCCTGATCTCAAGGGTCGTTTCCCGATCGGCGACAATGCCTCGCTGACCCTTCTCGGTCAGGGTGGTTCCGCGACAATCACAACGAATCAGATCCCGTCACACTCCCATGCGAACACCGCATCCGCGTCGACGTCGGTGTCGCTGTCGGATCCGGGCCACGGCCATACAGTCAACCAGTCCAACGCCGGCGGTCACGACCACACCTGGAGCACCGGTGGCGGTTCGCACCAACATTCGCTGTATGTGGACCAGCTTGACTCGACTGTCGCGCACGGTCACGGCACCGACGGAACCCTCATGTCGGGCACGTCCGCGACACCGGAAGGCAACACCCGCGCCTACACCGAAACAAGCAACGCAGGCTACGAAGGCAATCACAGCCACAGCGGCACGACGTCTGCTGTCGGCGACCACGGCCACAGCGTCTCCGTCAACGGGAACACGACGGGCATCAGCGTCTCGAGCGCATCGACGACTGTCACGATGACCAACGCCCAAGCAGGTGGCGGGCAGGACTACTACCCGCCGTACGTCGTCGTGAACTTCATCATCAAGCACGACTACTGATCCACCTGGAGGGGACATGGGCAAGTGGGAGAACTGGAAACAGCGCAACGTCCGCGCACAGGAAGAGGGCCGAGTCACCCCGCTGGCCGCCCTCAACCCGGACTCACCCCGCGTCGACGACACCCAATGGGTCGAACGTCTTGCCATCTGCACCGGGTGCCCCGAGTTCCTCGCGACCCAGCAATGCCGCAAGTGCGGGTGCTTCATGCCGGTCAAGGCCCGTCTGACTCACGCGTCATGCCCGCTCGGCAAGTGGTAACATCACCTCGAGCCACATGAAGGGAAGTTAGGAACCATGCTGATGATGTCGATCAAGGTTGTCAAGGACGTGATCGGTCGCATCTTCGCGCTGTTCCTCGTTTCATCTGTCGGCGCGATCACCTCCTCGAGCGTGATGAACCAGGTGCAGTCTGATGTTCAGGTTCCGCTGTGGTACGCCGCCTGGATGGCCGGTCTCATGGCCGTGATCACCGTCGTCGGCAAGCTCGCACAGGCCGCCCTGGACGGGAAGATCGAGGCCCATGAGGTGGACGAGATCTTCGGCGTCAAGGAAGAGACGCGCGCTGCAATCAACGAGAAGAAGGGTCTCACCACGGATCCCGTTGACACCCAGCAGGTCTAAGTACCTACTCGGGCTGATCTTCCTCGCGCTGTTCCTGCGCGGGTCCACAACGCACGCAGAACCCCAACCTGGGGTGACCGTCACCGTCTACAACAACTACTGGTACAACGCGTCCCCACCCCTGCCTGACGTGACAGGACGCCCTGTTGTGGGCACACTCGTCCAACCACAGATCCTGAACGACTTTGATCAGTCTCCCCTGTTCAATATGTACGAGGACTTCATTGTCCGCTACGACGCGCACCTGACCGCGCCGTGCACCTGCAACGTGTCATTCCTGGCGAACGCCGACGACGGCACCCTGCTCTATTTGGACGGCGAACTGATCACCAACGACTGGGTCGACAAGGGAGGTGGCGGGTCGGTCAGCGCACCCGTATCGTTCGAGGCTGGGTTATCGAAACAGGTAACGCTGTGGTTCTACGAGAACGGGGGCGGGGCGTGGGTCGACCTGTGGTGGGACGCGTCCGGTCAATGGGAAACAATCCCAGCGTCCGCGTTCTCGCAGACCTCAGTCACCACAACCACAAGCACGTCAACAACGACAACATCAACAACCACAACCACGACAACAACGCTGCCTGCGACGACCACAACCGAAGAGCCAACGACGACCACCACAAGCACAGAACCGCCAGCACCGGCCACCAGTCCCCCAACAACATCAACAACAACGACCTATCCACCGTCAACCACCATCCAGGAGACTACGACAACATGGGCTTCGACTACGACGACTGTATTGACCCCGCCTGCGACTGTCACGACGACGAGCCCGCCTGCGACAACACTTCCTGCAACGACAACGACTGAAGTTGTTGTAACTACAACTATCTCCCCCGCCCAAGCAGCCGAGATTGCGACCGACCCTGCCCAAGTGTCTGCCCTGTCTGCCGACGAAGCCACCGAAGTGTTCGACGCCGTGGTCTTGGACACCCTTACTGAGGAACAGGTCGTCGAGCTGGTCGCCGCAGTCCAGGATGCCCCCGAAGAAGTCAGGGAAGCATTCGAAGAAGAGATCAACGTGTTCGCCGGTGGCGGGCTAGACACGTACGTGCCGGTTGGTTCCACGGTTCCCGTGGGCACCAGGCGCGCGCTCATCGTCATCACCACAGTCACCGCTGTTGCGGCCGTGGCCGCAAGGCGCAAGTGATAATCTCACGCCCGTGAACAAGTACTTGACTGGCCTCTACGCTCTGCTGATGTGGGCGTCCGGCACCGGGTTCATCTTGATCACCCTTTCCGGCGAAACCCTCGACAAAGCTCTCCTGCTGTCCGCAATCACCTTGGTCATCATGGTGGTCGGATTGGCTATCGGGGCCGAGGAATAGCAAACGCCGGCGGGAAGGGACGTACCGCCGGCGAGTGCCGGACGGAGTCTACACAACCTGACATCAGCGCGTCGTCGAAGGTTAGACTCGTCGCCTATGACGAAGAAGTACACAGGTTTCGACAAGGCGGCTACCGGGAAGAAGGAGGCTGTCGAGCGTTTCGTCGTGTTGATGAAGCGTCGTTGGGGCTTTCAGAACCTAGGCACGTGGAACGTGCGTCTGATGCGCTCTGCCCCGAAGGGGATGAAGGTCGGCGATCCTGGCTCGGAGAAGTTCATGTCAGTCCATGCGACGGCGAGGGCGGTCGACTGTGGATTCTCGTACGACCGTCAGGGCATCGAGGCTGCGCGTCAGGCCATCAAGTGGCTGACGTCCCCTGAGGTCGTCGCTGCGCTCGACATCGAGGAAGTACACGATTACTCAGCGGTGAGCAATCCGAACCACCCGACCGCCAAGAAGTGGGGCCGTGGCTGGAGAGTCGGGCGGGGCTGGAAGGAATGGTCCGAATCGGACAACGGTGGCACCCCGATGGGTCGCTGGATCCATGTCGAACTCGGTCCCGACTCTGCCGATCTACCTGCCGACGAGCTCGAGAAGCGGTTCCGTTCCCTTCCCAAGCCGGCATGAGCGAAGCAATCGTCGTCGCTGTCATCGGCGGTGCTAGCCTCATCCTTGGAACATTGGTCCAAACCATGCGGCGGGAGAACAACCGAGACCATGCGGTGGTTGCCCAATCTCTGAACCGTATCGAAACGAAACTGGACGACCACATCGACGATCACCTGAAGGGCACGGTCTGAAGTAGAGTCGCTCTTCCCACGACGGAAGGGTGCTTGCCTATGGGCCTCACATTTGGAACAATGGATCTGTACAACATGAGGGCGTTTCTCACACGTGTCGTAGCGAAAGGGACGGCAGAAGAGGACATCCTGGTCGACCTCGTCTCGAGGATCGACTGCGAGCTGCACCGGAGGCAACGTGGGACTACTGGACAAACTGAACGAACCGATCGAATATCAGCGTAAATGCCGGTTTCAGGTCGCGCTGGATCGCATGACGGACGAAGAACAGAACCGGGTTATCGAGATCGCCAAGGCTATCGTCGAGGGGACCGGCGAATACACCGCGTCCTGGCTGGCGCGCACCCTGCGCGAGTCCGGCATATCAGCCAACCACCAGTCCATTCTCCGTCACGCCCGGAAGGAGTGCTGCTGTGAGTCTGAATGATTCCCCCGAACTGATCAACGCGTTGCGCGAGGTGGATCGCCTGTCCATCGAACTGTCCAAAGTGCGCCGGCAACGCGACACCGCATCGACCCATTCCACGCAACTCGAGGCAGAGATCGACAATCTCAACCGCGCCTTGGGTGTGGTGGCCGCGACCGAGGACGCGCACCTGCAACCGCCGGTGTGGATGAGGAAAGCAGCCAACAAGAAGAACCGCGCCACGATTGTCGCGATGCTGTCGGACACACACTTCGATGAGGTTGTTGCCCCGACCGAGATGGACGGGTTGAACTCCTACAACCGGAAGATCGCGACGATGCGCCTCGAGGCATGGACACAGAACACCCTGCACATGGCGACGAACTACCTGTCCGGCGTCACCTACGACGGAATGGTGCTGATTCTCGGGGGCGACATCTTCTCCGGCGACATCCACGAAGAACTCGCCGAAACGAACGAAGACACGATGCTCGGCTCTCTCCTGTACTGGTCAGAGCAGGTTGCTGCGTCGATCAACCTGTTCGCCGAGACTCTCAAGCACGTGCACGTCGTGTCTGTCCCAGGCAACCACGGGCGCATGACCCGCAAACCCCGCGCAAAGTTGCGTGCCAAGACCAACTTCGACTGGCTTCTCTCCAAGATGGTCGAGCGACACTTCCGCGGCGACAAGCGCGTCACGTTCAACATCCCCGATTCTGCCGACGCAACCTTCGAGCTGTACGGCTACCGGCACCTCGTCACCCACGGCGACCAAGCCAAGGGGGGTGGCGGGATTGGCGGCATATGGCCGACCGTGATGCGCCTCCGTGCCCGCAAACTCCAGCGGTACGCCGACACCGGCCAACCCTTCCGCACGATATGGATGGGTCATTGGCACCAGTACATCTCCACCCCCGAGATGGTCGTCAACGGATCGATGAAGGGCTACGACGAGTACGCAATGATGAACTCGTTCCAGTTCCAGGTGCCTCAGCAGGCGTTGGCAATCGTCACCCCGGAGCACAACATCACCTGGCAATGCCCGGTCTTCTGCATGGATCGACGGAAGGAGAAGTGGTGATACTGTGACGGCGTGGCAGACTACTGGCTTTACTGTCAATACTGTGACCTCGAATGGACCAGCTCCGACGGTCACTACTGCGCCGGCTGCGGACGGCGCGGATCCGAATACGACGACGACTGAGGAAGGCAACCCGTTCTCGATCGTGCTGGTGACTTGGGCAGATGCCCATGCCGGCGATGGGGGCTGGCAGGAGCTCGACGGTTACGAGGACGACGGTGAGGTGCTTGTTGAAACTCTCGGTTTCCTCGTCCCCGCCGATGCCCCTGGGGGCAAGAAGGGTCACGTCACCGTGTGGCAGAGCTACCACGGGGGTGAGGGCATCAACCCGTTCCACATCCCCGCCGGCATGGTCCGCAACCTGAAGACTTTGACTTGACACACCCCCCGGTTACGGTTACCGTCACCTACCTCAAACAGAAGGGACAACATGAGAACCTGGACACAGATCGCGAAGCAGACCCACGGGTCAGCTGAATGGCTCGCCCAACGGTGGGCCAACGAGAACGGCGAGAAGTTGGTGTCGGCATCGGTGGCTGCGGCCATCTACGACCGGCACCCCTTCACGTCGGCCGCTGCCTATGCGGCCGAACTCCTGCGGAGCACTCCCCCTGCCCCGCAGGAGGGGAACGAAGCAATGGAGCGAGGCAACCGCCTCGAGCCCGTCATCCTCGACTGGGTGAACGACCGCCTCGGCACGTCCTTCGCGACGCCCGACGTGCTGTTCATGTTCGCCGACGAGGACGCGCGACTGATCGCGACGCTCGACGGATGGGACGGCGAGCGCGTGCTCGAGATCAAGACCACCACGTATGACTTCGTCGGTGCCCTGCCGGAGCATTGGATGATCCAAGGCATCCACCAGGCGGTGTGCGCCAACGTCGACAAGGTGGTGTGGGCCGTGTTCGACCGGTCGCAGACACTCAAGATCCAAGAACAGATCGTCACGTCCGACGAGAAGGAAGAGCACATCCGCGCGGTCGGTCAATGGCTGTCGTTCATCGACATGGACATGACCCCGACCGGTGTGAACTGGACGTACGAGACGATCTCGTCGCGTCACCCGCAGGACAACGGCGGCATCGCCGAACTCGGACCCGCAGTCGCTGACCTGATCGCCCGTCTCAAGCACGTGAAGTCCGAACTGAAGTCCTACCAAACGATGGAGGACTCGTTGAAGGCTGAACTGTGCGAGCTCATCGGCGACAACGCGAACGCCGTCATCGGGGGCGAGCTCGTCGCCACCTGGACAACATCAGATCGATCGACGCTGGACACGAAGGCGTTGAAAGAGGCGCACCCTGAACTGGTTGCGTCATACACGAAGACCGTCCCTGTGCGGACGCTCAGACTGAAGGGAACCAACTGACATGACCACCGAACTGAAAGACATCCTCCCCAAGTACGGGGTGCCGGATCCGAGCATCGTCGGCAAGTTGCCGAAGGGTGGCGCATCGCTCGACTTCGTCGGGCACGCAGACGTCACCAAGATGCTGATCGAGATCGACGCGAACTGGACATGGGAGCCCGTCGCGTTCGACACCGACGGACTGCCCGCCTACCGCGTCGAGAACGGCATGGCCCACATGGCGGGCTGGCTCACCATCCACGGTGTGCGCCGGCTCGGCATCGGATCGGTCATGCACAACAAGCCCGATCTGCTCAAGGAACTCGCATCCGACTTCATCAGGAACGCTGCCATGCGTTTCGGCATCTGCCTCGCGCTGTGGACCAAGCAGGAATGGCACGATCTCGACGGCCCTGTCGCGGTCAACCCGGCCCCGAAGAAGGCACCTGCGAAGAAGGCACCCGCTGAGACCGCTGGCCCGGACACGAAGTTGACCAAGGTGCAGCTCACCCAGTTCGTCCAGGCGTGCGCCAAGGCTGAACTGGACGCAGACGAGGTCGCTGCCGAGGCAGGGGTCGAGCTGATGCAGGCCACCGTCGGCGATCTCGACAAGCTCCGAGCCGTGTTCAAGAGCAAGGTGGGCAAGTGATGTCGTCGTTCGCGTACTTCCTCACCGTCCTGTTGGTCGGTGGTCTGCTGGGTGTGTGCGCCTACCTCGGTGACCGCATCATCAAACTCGAACGTCGATGCCAGTACTACCGGCGCAAGATCGACGATGCCGAACACCGGGTCACCAAACTGACCGAGAAGGTTCGGCACCTGGAGGCGTTCTGATGAAGCACAACCGCAACACCTACCTGCGCCACAAGTGCCGGTGCGAACTGTGCGTCGCTGACGCAGCCAACTACCGTCGACGCCGGCGCATCGAGAACGGTGGCGACACCGACGTGCGCCTGCCCGGTGCCCCGCTCCTTGCGTTCGTCCGGAAGATGACCGACCAGCGCATCCAGCACGCTGTCGTAAAGAGCTGGCTCGAGAACGGGGTCTCGCCCTACACCATCGACAAGTGGTGCATGAGGTTCGGGTCCCACCCCACAGAGGTGTACGGGGACGAGTTCTACCGGGGATGCTTCGAGGAGGAGGTCGCGTGAACATCGACTACCAAGATCACCTCCGGTCGGTCATCCGCGAACAACACCAGCGGATCCAAGAGATCAAGCCCAATATCCTGGAGCACCTCCGTAGGTGTTCGTCATGGTCGGTCAACCCGCCTGCTGATCTGCCTCTCATCTTGCGGGCAGCGCAAGAGGTTGTCGCCGAGATGATGACCCGGATCGACGAGATGACTGCCGAGCTGGGTCGTATCTCCCGCGAACTGGGCAACCGGCAGACATGAGCAAACAACGCGCCAAAGGAACTGCGGCCGAGACCGCCGTCGTCCGGTACCTGCGCGAGCACGGGTTCCCTCATGCCGAGCGTCGTGCTCTGCACGGCACCGCCGATCAGGGCGACATCACCGGGTGCGGGCCGGTCGTCTTCGAGGTGAAGAACCACAAGACGCTCGACCTGGCGGGCTGGCTCAAGGAACTCGACGTCGAGATGACCAATGCTGATGTCGAGACTGGAGTGGTGATTGCGAAGAAGCGTGGCACCACCGATGTCGGCGAGTGGTATGCCGTCATGCCGGTGCACGTGCTTGTAGCATTGCTGAAGGACGCGGGCTTCTAATGTCCTTCGTCGACGAGTTTCATGTACAACTGATCGCGCTGGAACAGCAACGTGACTACTGGCGCAACATCGCCGAACGAGCAACAAGAAGGGAACCTCCAATGAACTACGACGCGTGCATCTCATGCAAGCACTACTTCGGTGACCACATCGACGGTGAGTGCCGCCGGTTTCCACCGCGCGAAACACGTCCCGGACACATCGGGACATTCCCTCGAGTCATCAGCGAAGCATGGTGCGGGGAACACTCCTCCTCCACCCCAACGGACACAACGGTTTCCTGAGCCCCTGCTAGGTTCACAGCTTCTACCCCTGGAGGCTGCATCGACCGAACTTGCCCTGTCCACCGATCGAAGGAGAGACCATGCGAAAGCTGGCCGTATCTGTACTGTCCACCATCATCATCACAGCCGGGTTCACGGTGTCCCCGGCACACGCAACGACCCCGTCAGAACCCCGCCAAAGCCCGTCACACCGCGAAGCGGACTGGTCCCGCAAGAAGTACGGCGCAATCATGCCGGACGCGTACTACGACCAAATCTCCAGGTGCGAGACATCGCTGCCGATGGGTGCCCCATTCAAGGCCGGCGACAAACACTCGAACTACACCTCGAGCATGGGCATCCACAAGCGCACCGCGCTCAGGTGGTCGGGGAGCACGAACCTGAACAAACTCACCGCCCGTCAGCTGTCCAGGGTCGCAGACCGCATCGCGTTCGCCGGCTGGACAAACCGTGCAGGTGAATACGTGTGGCCCGTAGGACCGTTCGGGTGGGCCACCGTGCGCCACGGCTGCGGAGACACCCTGCACTTCTTGTGCCATTCCCCACACAAGCGTGTGCAGAAGTACCGAGCTCGAGCGTGCCGGCTCGACGCATCCTCCTGACCTATCCACCACCACGGCATACTGCGCGCATGGCGATCAAGGGAATCAGTCTCCGAGTGTCTTGGCGGTGCCGCCATTGCGGTGTGCACGTCGACACGTTCGTGACCCTTCCGGAACCGCCAACCCACAAGTGCCCCAAGCGGGCGAACAGAGTCATCCAACTGGAGAAAGAAGAGGACAAGTGAACACGATCACGATCGTCGGCAGACTCGGGCAGGATCCCGAGATGCGATTCACCAAGGACGGCAGGGCCGTCGCGGAATGGAGTGTCGCAACAACCCGCAAGATAAACGACAACGAGGAAACGACCTGGCACCGGTGCGTCGCGTTCGGCGACAGCGCGGAGCACTACGTCGCGTCGTTCGCGAAGGGTCGCCGCGTGTTCGTCATGGGTCGCTACTCCACGAAGGAGTACACGAAGAAGGACGGCACCAAGGCCACCCGCTCCGAGATCATCGTCGACGAGGCAGGTCTCTCGGCGCGCTACGCGAACCTGCTCGTCGAGAACCTCGACGCCGTGCGCCAAATCCAGGATCGCGTCGGCAGACCGATGCCGACCCAGCAGTCATTCGAGGACGAAGAAGAACCGTTCTGATGACCTTCGCGGAATGGATCCGCGCCGGCATCGACAACGGATGGTGCGCTGCCCCGCTGTGCGACGTCCACGATGCATGGGTGAGAACGGACGAAGAACAAGAACAGATCGAGGATGGGAACGACGTGTGCATCTACGTGGTGCGCCTTTACGGCGACCCGACCGTCACTACCGACCTGGGGGAGAACCTGCCATGCGCGTACTGAGTCTCTTCTCCGGCGTCGGCGGGTTCGACATGGGGCTCGAGGCATCCGGCATGACCACGGTCTTCCAATGCGAGATCGACAAACACGCCCGTGCCGTGCTGGATCTTCATTGGCCGCACGTCCCCAAATGGGACGACGTCAGCACCCTCACCGGGGCTTACATCATCGAGCAGACCGGTGGCGTGGATCTCGTGGCGTGGGGATCTCCCTGCCAGGATCTGTCCGTCGCCGGCAAGCGAAATGGACTGGCCGGGGAACGCTCCGGTCTGTTTCACCAAGGCATCAGAATCATCAAAGAACTACGGGAGCTGAGCAATGGCAGATATCCAACTTTCTCTATTTGGGAGAACGTCGTCGGAGCCCTATCGTCCAACGGAGGTGCCGACTTCGGGGAAGTCCTCTTCGAAATGGATGAAGCAGGGGCGTGTTTCTCGGAGTGGACCGTGCTGGATGCACAGTACTTCGGAGTGCCCCAGCGACGACGGCGCGTCTTCGTCACGTCTTGTTTCGATCCTGCAACCAGCGAACGCTGTCAATCCCCGCTATTTCCTGTCGCCGAAAGCCTGCCTGGGCATCTTGCGAAGGGCAGCAAAGCGCGGAAAGGAACTGCCGAACAGACTGAAGACGGCGTTGGAGCAGGTGGCGGCACGGGACTCGGATACGTCGACGACGACGGAATCCTGAAGGGAACCGTCGTCTCGAAATGGGCCAAGGGAAGTGGCGGGCCTGCCGGCGACGAGGCATACAACTTGGTGGTCGAGACAACGACGTTCGCCAAGTCAAGACGTGCACAGTCCGTCAACGACCACGAAACCTGGGTGGAGTCCGACGTGACCCCAACCTTGAACGCGTTCGATATCGGCGATACCCGCACCACCACGGCTGTCGCCTACAGCATCCGGGAAGATGCCGGTGCCAACACGTTCTCCGCGACCGAGGTGGAGACAGCTCGAGCCCTGCAATCCCTGCAGCCTTCGGTGCAGTCTCATCACGCGCAGACGTTCATCACCCAACCTGCCGATCCGCTGGTGTTCGAGAACTCATACCGTGACGGAATCCGTATCTCCGGCACCGGGATGACCCAAACCTTGTCCGCGAAGATGGGCACCGGGGGAAACAACACCCCGATGGTTGCACAAGAAAACGAACCCGAGCTGGTGGTGCGCCGGCTCACCCCGCTCGAGTGTGAGCGTCTCATGGGATGGCCCGACAACCACACCGCCACGGGCACCAACGGTCCCGTATCCGACAGCAACCGCTACAAGATGTGCGGAAACGGCGTCGCATCCCCTGTCGCGGCGTGGATCGCCCGCCACCTGCCGAGGCTCGATGCCTGACGTACCCCCCTTCCTGGGCACCAACCCGGACTGCACCCATTGCGGAACGGTCGAACGTGCCCTGACCATTTGGCCCGAATCTGTACATGAAAGTTGTGAATGCTGGTGTCATCAACGTCGAAGAACAACGAGTTCGCCCCCGTCGCGTGGCAAGACCGGGCAGCGTGCCTCGGGGTCCCGATCGCGGTCTTCTTCCCGGAAGAGGTAGGGGTCGCGACCAACCGCCAGTATGACCAAGCTCGCCGGTACTGCGACGCGTGCGAGGTTAGGAACGAGTGTCTCGCCTTCGCGATGCACCACGAACGCACCCAATGGCGCAGGTTCGGGATGTTCGGCGGTGTCCCCCCGAGGGAGCGAAGCCGGCTCGAGGCCGAGCACCCTTACCGGGACTGGTTCGAGCGACCCTTGTACGGATGACTTGACATTGGCGCACCCTTAGGTAACAATCTCTGTAGTGCCCCGAACGGGGCTCAACAGAAGGGACAACCAATGCTGTGTGCAAACTGTGACCTGCCTACCGTGGGCAGCTCGAAGTACTGCCAAACCCACCGTGCCGAGGCACGGGCCGCGTGGAAGGCGCGGATCGAGGACTCGAACGCGGAGCGCACCGCCCGCGAAGTCCGGCACCAGGAGATCATCACCGAGATGTCGCACATCGCGATGCTCGCCTACGAGAATGCCGAGCCCACCCCGATGGTGGTGTACGAGACCGAAGGTCTGACCGACATCCCGAAGGAGGACGGCAAGAGCTGGTACGTGAGCGAGGGTCCGTGCGGTTTCGCGTGGATCGTGATCAAGCCGGCCACCTGCTCGTTCGCCCGCTGGTGCGCGAAGAACAACATCGGCCACGCGGCATACGAAGGGGGCTGGACGATCCCCAGTTACGTGCTGGTGCCCGGTGAGGGACAGTCCTACGAGCGCAAGCGCGCAGCGATGTGGGCCGCGGCCCGCGTCCTGACCACGCACGGCATCAAGGCTCGCGCCGTCGCAAGGATGGACTGACATGAGATACCTGCTCATTGCCGAGCGTGGCACCACCACGAACATGGTCCGCATCGAAGCGGATTCCGACGAACTCGCCCAGCTCGAGGCCGTATTCAAGATCATGCGGGCCGCACCGACGCTCCCGCTGTGGGCTCGAGGCGAGATCACCCTCAAGCGTGAAGACGGCGAGGTCATCGCCAGGATGCCAGCGAAGGAGGACATCTGATGAACCCGCTGTGCCCCGACCCGAACTACCCCGAATGGGATCACGTCGCGCAAGGATGCAAGGCCGCAGCCAAGGTTGTTGCCGAGGCACCGTCGCTGTGGCCGAGCATCACGTTCGCACTCGTCATCGCCGGCATCATCTGTGCTGTACGTTGGCTGAATGTCGACTGACACCCCGCTCACGCTCGCGCTCGCACGCACACGCCCGGTCACGTACTACATGACCAGCGACTCGCGCCCCGGTTGCCTCGACGCGGTCGTCTTCCAGCATTGGACCGAACCGATCGAGATCCTGGTGAGCCGACCCGATTCAGCTCCGTTCATCACGTTCGCGAAATACGTGAACGAACAACTCGCGATCCGGGTCACGACACCGATCCAGCAAACCGGAACCCGCGTCCATGTGCCCGACGTGGTGTTGTGTTGGGCGACGCTCGACAAGTTCACCGCACCTGACGCCGGCCCGGAAC